>RRZT011829654.1_pt1 | contig 36474 bp, 28 predicted proteins | sample 2165551 | NCBI WGS metagenome assembly RRZT01 (sample SAMN10456910, study PRJNA506462) | wastewater metagenome | biome: wastewater; feature: sludge; material: wastewater sludge; isolation source: wastewater sludge with Escherichia coli K12::gfp cells carrying plasmid... | place: USA: Moscow, Idaho...
AAAACTTTTGGAAACAAAACCCAAAAGATTGGTTGCCTTGGAATTATCTCGATACCATCAATAAAATCAAAAACCACTCTCTATAAAAAATTTACTAGCATTCATTTTGTTTGTAAAATGCACTTATTGGTAGGACACTTCAAAGATGTCTCATTGATAATTTTTCAGGAGCATTATCGGGATGCACTACGGTAATTACAAGTGCAACATTAAGTGCCCCTGCGTCGACAGTAATTTCTTCTGCAAATATTTCATATACCGCGAGCTTTAATAATGGAGTAATAACAAAATGTGCTGTTGATTTAACAAATGGTACTTTAGGATCCTGTGGAAATGCAGGAACTATTTCTTCAAGTGGACCGCATGGAATGGAGGTGACAAATACAAATATTTATTTTGCGGATTATAATGGACAGAAATTATGGCAATGTCCTTTAAACGCAGATGGAACATTTACACAAGCTAATTGCAATACGCAAAGTATACCTACGGGAGCTGGTCCGCAAGGTCTTTTAATTATAGGAAGTTATCTTGTAAATGTTTCTTCCACAAATCAAATTAATTCCTGTTTAATTAGTAATGTAAATGGTACGTTATCAACTTGTACAAGAACGGGAAGTACGGATGGTAGCGGGACGACAAATTTTGTTGGGTTAAATAATGCTAGAAGTATAGCAATAGCAACAATATCTGGAACTACTTACGGATACATTATAAATAATGGTTCAAACTCCGTAACACGTTGTAACGTTAATATTGCAACAGGAATTTTCACAAATTGTGCAACGAATTTATCGAGTAATTTAAATGGGCCAAGAGGTATAGATATTTATACAACTCTTAATGGTACTGTAAATGCTTATATTGCAAATAGAAATGGTACTTCGGTAACAATTTGTTCAATAAACACTTCTGGTAATTTAACAGGATGTTCTGTAACATCAGGTGGTACTGCTGGATTTAATGCGCCAGAGGAAATACATTTAAAGAATTTTTAGTTAAATGAAAAAAATTAATAAATTGAATAAATTGAATAAATTTCTGCTTAATTATAACCTAATTCTAATGAAAATTCAGCTATGATCCCGGTTTCAATAACATTTGATTTTACGGTGTCCGTATTTGTTTTTCTGTTTAAATAAAATAATTTTGCGCCTAGACCTATAGCTGAACTCTGGTGATTTATTTTTAGCTCTCCTTTATAACCATTTCCAACATAATTAAATCCATAATTAAAAGGGTAAGTAAATATATAAGTCCCTTCAATTTCAGCATATAAATTTTCTTTTTGATAAAATTTATAGCCAAGTGAGAATTTATTATTCATAATATAAACAAATCTATCTTGCATTGTATTATAACCTTGCGATTCAAAAATAATGTCTTGAGCTAACGAGCTTTCAAAATTGTAAATTAAATTATTACTGGATTTATAGTTGATTCCAAAAAAAGTGCTAAATAAATAATTCTGGCGATTCGGAATATAATAAATAGGTGATTTTAAAATATCAATATATAATATTTCAGAACCTAAATAGCTATATAAATTGTCTTCCCAATTTTGATTTATTGAAACAGATATACTTGGACTTGCAGCAGAATACAAAGCTGCATGTGAATCTGTTTTGCTATTATTTTCATTAAAAGTAAAGTATCTTACACCAATATTTGTATTAAAAGATAAAGGAGTATGTCTCCCTTCATGGCTTTTAATTGAAATTTCTTCGGAAAAATCTGATTTTAATTCTCTATTTTTTGCTAAAATTTTATAAAAATATTTTTCTTCTGGTAATATTGACTTATCTTCATACTCGTTTTTTATTACAGAATCATCTAATAATATAAATTCATCTTTGTTTGGGAATTCAGATCGAAAAATTTCATATTTAATTTCTAAATTGCTATCGATTTTTTGCCAATTAAGGAAAATTGAATTATTTTTTAAAGATAAATTGAAAAAAATTGGTTCTTTAGGAGTTGTTATAATAGAGTGTATATCTGAATCTACTTCCATATTTTCATTATTAACAGCTGAAATAATATAAAATATTTCATTTCCAGGTTTTGCTTTTTTATCTACAAAATAATTGTCTTTAAGATTTTTTGCAATGACTTCAAAATTTTTATCAAATTCATAAGACCTTTTAATTGTGTATAAATATTTTGAATTCGTAACTATTTTGTTCCATTGAATTTCAACATTATATTTTTCATTTAAAATAAGTTGAATATTATCGACAGAATTTGATTTTGTTAAAATATGTACTATATTTGATTCTACTTTAATATTATTTTCATCTTCAGCTGTTATTTTATAAAAATATTGAAAACCATTTAAAGGAGATTTATCTATAAATTCTGATATATTTGTATTTTCATTAATAACATCATAATCCTTAAAATTATTTAGGGATCTCTGTACTGAATATTTTAAAGGTATGTTTCCTAAATTTTTATTCCATTTTAAATGCACTTCTGGATTTTCATATGTAACAGATAAAGTTATTTTACTATGTGAGGTTTTTGTTGAAAAAATATTAGAATATATTTTTATTCCATCTTCATTTTTACCTATTATTTGATAAAAATATGTATTAGCATTTTCTATCGAATGATCTCTATAAAATTTCATTTTTAAATTGGATGCTATTGGATTAAATTCACCATTTAAGGAATTTGATCTCATAACATCATATTGTATAGGAATTCTAGATTGTCCATCTTTCCATTCTAAATAAATATATTCATTTTTTAAGTAACCTTTTAACTCTATTTTATTTGGTGAGGTATTTATATATACTTCGTTTGATATGGAGAAATTATCTTTGGTATCAAATGCTTTTATAATATAAAAATACTTTACACCTGGTTTTGCCGTTTCGTCTTCAAAAAATAAATTCGTCAATCCTTTTTTTAAAGAGTAGTATCCTTTATTGCTATGTAAAGATCTTTTTACTTCATAAGTTACTGGTAAATTCGATTTTGCAATACCCCACTTTAAAATTACTTTATTATTTTCTAACTTTGCATTTAAATTTTCAATAGAAGTTGGTTTGGTATGAATTGTTTCAATATTTGATTCAATTTTGTTTTTATCTTTATCATATCCTATTATTCTGTAATAATAACTCATCCCATCTTTAATTGAATGATCTTCATAAATATGATTTTGATAGTTTTTTTCAATGAGTTGATAATTATCGTCTTCATAGGATGATTTGAAAATTTCATATGTATAATTTTTTCTTTGTATTATTTTTTTCCAATTTAATATTACATGATTTTTATCATATTTAATTTTAAGTATAATTTCAGATTTATCAATTTTAATATTATTCTCTTTTTTCTTTTCTGAAATTTTTTTGTCTTCTAAAGTTTCTTTATGTTCATCATTATTTAGTTTTATTATATTTTCTTTCTTCCTCTCTAATTCTAGAATTTCATCTTTTTTCTTTTTATCATTTTCTTGAATATCAATAAACTCTTTAAAAGTTAACTTTTTTAAACCTGTTTTTTCTGAATCTGTAGAACCTAATATTAAAATATTTTCCCTATCTTTTTCATCCATTTCTTTTAATTTTGATATAAGAATTGGTATGATTATAACTTCATTAGGATATATTAAATCACCTTTGGTTGGTTTTTTGTTAGGATTTAATTCTAAGGTTTTTAAAAGATTTCCATTCTTACCATAAATAGGGGAGGCTCCATATTTTTTGAGTAATATACTAATCATGTCCCCTTTTACAACATTATGTTCAATGTAGACATAGCCTTCAGGTAAATCAGTTAAATTTTCAAGTGAACCATCTTTAAAATGAATTGATGTGCTAAATTCATATTTATTTAGATTGATCTCATAAGAATTATTTTGAACTCCGCTCATTTTATTTTTTGGTAAAATTACTATTTCACCTGGATAAATAAGATGATTATTTCTTTTTCTTTTATTATTATTTAGCTTTATAAATTCTTCAATGCTTCCTGTTTTACCATAAATTGGCCTTAAATTTTTTTTAATCAATATGGATTCAATAGTATCATTCTTTTGAATTTTATAATTTTCATAATTATTTTCTTCAGAATATGCTTTAGGAATAAAAATATAATTGCATATAATAAAAAATATTATATATAAATAATATATGAATTTATTTTTAATCAATTATATTTTTCCTTATAATGCTTAAAAACCTTATTTATTTCGGAATGTTTGCCTTAAAATTTAAATTTTGTGTTAAATATGTCATTTTTCAAGATTAGGAAAATTTATTACCATTATTAATTCAATTAAATTTAATTTTAAATTTATAAGAACCAAGTAAATTTTTCTTAGTCATAATAATGTTCTTAATTTTTTAATTTCAATAAAATAGATAAAAATTATGTTAAATTATCAAAATTATTATGAGTAAATTTAAAAAAAAATTAGGGTAAAGATTATTTTAAAGAAAAATTCATTTATTTATTCAAAAGAAAAAATACCATTTAATATTATATCATTTTTGCAGCATATTAAAAGATAACCATAACCGAAATTTTTAGTATAAAACACAACAAAATAACCATATTTTTCTAAGGGTATTCGTTTTTTTAAGTTCATGTGTAGAAGTAGGAAATGGCTTTAATGGAGCTATTGGTATTGCTTGGTAATGTATTTATTGCGGCAAATATGCAGACAATCGTAATAGAATTCCAATTTCAGTATAATCAAAAGTAACAGGTGGAATATTTGTTATATATCTTGAATAATGTAATCGCGTTCTCACTTCCCAATCCTTTGTTTCATAACTGGAAATAAGAGCAGCTTCGTAGCCTGTCCCAATTTGTGAAGCATATATTTCATTATTAAAAGGGGTATTTATTAAAAAGGCGGCTTCTCCATGAAATTTTAAATTTTCAAAATTTAGAAAAGTATATCCGCCCAATGCTTTTAATTTTGCAGTTGCCATTTTTTCTACTTGCATTGTGTTTGTATTTATAGCTCTAAACAAAAGCTCATCACCATATCCATACTCAACGTTTCCATATAAATCGGGTAGGAAGTAATATTTAACACCTAAAATATATTTTGTAAGACGAATAATATCATCACCTATAACAACAGAAGTATCGGATTGCATTATTTGAGATATACCAAAATTAATTCCAAAATAGGATTGAAAATTTGGTGTCCATTTTTGAATTAAACCGCCTTCTGTAATTATCATAGGTCTAGAAAGAAGTGTTGCAGAGGTTCCATTGTCATTGTCTTTTTCAATTAGTCTTAGGTATTTTACTCCACCTTCAACATAAACCATATGATTGCTATTTTTATTGTCTTCGAGGTTTTCTTTATTTGAATTATTTTCTGGATTTTTAGTTTTTGAAATATCTTCTAAACAAATAACTTCTCCTTCTTTAAATGTAGGATTATTTATTTTTATATTTGGATTTAAAGAAAGAGTTTGATTAAAAGATCCATTTATTCCATAAAGCGGAGTTCTTTTTTGGGCTCTTAAAATTTCAATTAAGCTTTCTCCTTCTTTTGTTTTATATTCTAGGCATTTTAAATTGGGAACGATTTCATTCTGAAGGTTACGTTTTATTTTATTGTCTGTAATATTATTTTCATTTATTTGATTTTTTCTTGTATTTATTTGTTTATTATCTCTAATAATTTGTTCGTGAGGACTTTCTTTATTTTCAATTGGCACATATTTTTCTTTATTGATAATTGGGTTTAATTTAGAATCTATTTTTAAATTTTTACTTTCATTTTCAATTTTACTTTCATTTTCAATTTTACTTTCATTTTCAATTTTACTTTCATTTTCAATTTTACTTTCACTTTCACTTTCACTTTCACTTTCACTTTTACTTTCACTTTTACTTTTACTTTCACTTTTACTTTTACTTTCACTTTTACTTTCACTTTTACTTTCACTTTTACTTTCACTTTTACTTTCACTTTTACTTTCATTTGAATTATTTGTTTTATTCAATATATTATTACCTTCTTCAGACTTAGCATTGATTAAGTTGTTTTTTAATGGAAGGCATAGATTGCTATTTATTTTTAAATTTTTAATATCTTTTTCTGTAAATGAATTTATTTTTAATGTTGTTTCTAATGAGCCGCTTTTTCCAAAAATTGGATATAGTTTTTTCTCTCTAAGTATTGTGAATAAAGTATCACCTTTATTAATTGTATAATTTTGGCAATTATTCGGAGTTAAATTATTTTTTTTATGAAATTCTTTAAAATTATTTTGTATTTTTAAACTTACATTATCATCGTCAATATTTTTATTCTCATTTGTTTTTAAATTAGATGAATTATTGTTTTTTTGAGGAAGACAGATGATATCTCCTTTATAAACTAAATTTTTATTCTTATTTGAATTTTTACTCTGCAATTTATAAGTTTTTGCAAGAGATCCTTCTTTTCCAAAAATAGGATATAAAGAGTGTTTTTTAAGGATAAAGACAATATTTTCATTTTCTAATACAGTATATTTCTGGCAATTATTTTCGCTATTTAATTCTTCTGATTTTATGGATTTGGAACAATACAAAGTCAGTATAACAGTAATAAAAATTAAAAATTTCATTTTTATAGGATGCAAGCTTTTCAAATTACAATTCTTTCTGTCTAAATATGAACTATAGGTATTCGGAAAGTTAGAATTTTTTTACATTTTTAGTTTTTATTTATTCAAAATTTTGATAGAGGTAAATTATTTTCCTACTTAAAAAAATATTAGGAAATATTTATATTGTTTTAACAATAAAGAATGGTTTAAAAAATGTCAGAAAAATTGAGTGAATCTTTAATAATGAAAGCCCTTGATTGGGCTTATGAAAAAGCAACATCAAATGCTTTAATAGGTATTGAAAGCTCTCAAACTCTTGCAGAAAGTTATTTAAGAGAAGAGGGCTCTTTGGAAAATAGAATCGATTCCTTAATTCGTTGGCAAAATACAAAAGCAGCCGCTTTAGGTTTTGCTGCTGGACTTGGAGGAATTATCGCTATTCCAGTTACCATACCAGCGAATCTTGCAAGTGTTTTATTTGTTCAGGTTCGAATGATTGCGGCAATTGCTATCATGAATGGTTATGATGTTCGAGACGATCGGGTTAAAACCATGATTTTTGCGTGTATGTGTGGCTCTGCTGGAAGTGATATTTTAAAAAATGTAGGAATTGAATTGAGCACAAAGTTTTTAAATAATATTCTTCATAAAATTAGCCAAGAAACAATTATAAAAATCAATAAAGCGGTTGGATTTCGTTTATTGTCAAGATTTGGAGGAACGGGAGTGATTAATTTTGGAAAGGCTGTTCCTTTAGTAGGAGCTTTGGTTGGTGGTACATTTGATGGTGTGACCACCAATATTATTGGTAACGTCGCTAAAAAAATGTTTTTAAAAGAATAAAACGATTTTATGTTTATTTAGCAACACAAAGAGAAAGACCTTCTTCTAAAACATCTTTTGGAAGATGGCGTCCAATAAAAACAATTCTTGTTTTTTTCGTTTCGTTTTCTTCCCAGGCTCTGTCTTCATTGCTTCCCATTGTGGTGTGTACACCTTGAAACACGATGCGTTTGGGTTCATCTTTAATATATAAAATACCTTTATAACGTAACACTTGGTTACCTAATTCACTAATAACAAGTTGCATAAAACGATTTAAACGTTCCATGTCTAGCGGACGTGTTTCTTCAAGGTAAATACTTTGAATGGAATCATCATGATTATGTTCATGGTATTCTTTTGTTATGTCTGGATCGAGTTCACTTCTTGCTTGCAAATCAAAAGCATTAATTCCTAAAACTTCACCAATTTGAATATTGGAATTTACAGTTTTAAAAATTTTTGCAATGGAGTTAATAGATTTTATTTTTGTTTCTACTTCTTTAACTTTATCTTCATTTATTGTATCTATTTTATTTAATAAAATGACATCAGCAAAACCAATTTGGTCTTGAGTTTCTTTTATTTCAGCTAAATTAAGATCAATATGTTTTGCGTCAACAACAGTAACAACAGCATCAAGATAAAAGAATTTGCGTAAGTTTTCGTCCATAAAAAATGTTTGGGCAACAGGGCTCGGGTCTGCCATTCCTGTTGTTTCAATGACAACATGGTCAAAATCAATTTTCTTTTTTATAAGATCGAGACAAATTTTTGTAAGATCTCCACGAACCGTGCAACAAACACAACCATTATTCATGATTTTAAGCTCTTCGCCTATGCTTTGAACAACAAGTTCGGAATCTAAATTCACATCCCCAATTTCATTTAAAATAACAGCAATTTTTTTACCATGATTTTCTTGAAGCATTCTATTTAAAAGAGTTGTTTTTCCTGAACCTAAAAAACCTGTAACAACGGTAACGGGATATTCTTTATTACTGCTCATTTGGGAACTCTCCATGAAAGGGAAAAGGGCTAAATGCCATAAGCTTTGTACCCTTGTTTATACCAAAGTTTCTTCCCAGGGAAATACAATTTTTCCAGAATCCTTTAGTTCCAATGCTTTTTTAACAATAAAAGCAGCAGCCTCTTCTGCTTCTTTTTTGGGTTGTTTATGACTATCCCAAGCCTCTTCGATAAGATGCCTTCTTTTTTTGGAAACACCCCTCAAGAATTTTTCTTTTATTTCAGAGCTTTCTAATCTAAGAGCCATAGAAAGGATTTGATCCGATAAACTAGAACATAAATAGGATAAATGAATTTGATCAAGATCAGCAAGTCTGCTTAAGGAAAGGAGCCCCTCAATTAGTTTTTTTGCTAATTCGGGGTCTTTTAATTTTATCCCTTCAAGGAGTTTTTCTCTTTGATCCTTCGTAGAAACTTGCAAAACACTTTTAATTTTTTCAAACCCGCCCGCATTGATTTCTCTTGGATTCACATTTCTTTTTAATTTATCAATTTCTTCATATAAATTTTCTAATTCGGGAGTGTCGACATGATTCATTTGACTGATGCGTAAGATAAGTTCACAGCGGATAAAATCTTCAAAGCGTTTAAATAAGGAGCTTGATTTTTCTGGATTTGATATCGATAGAACAAGAGATATTGTTTGTGGCAGTTCTAATTTAAGCCAGTTAAAAAGAATTTTTTCATCGAGTTCTTCTATTAATTTTCTAATTTCATCTATTAAAAAAGAATCTGAAATGCTTTCAATCCATTTTGGATCTTTGATTGTATTATTTGAAGCATATAATATTTTTTTTGCATATTCTATTGAGAATTTTGTAGTATTTGAATTTAAATTTTTAATAATTTCTAAAAATTCTTTTGCAATATTTTCAATTTCAGATTCAGTTAATACTGGTATTCTAGAAAAAGATCTTAATATTTTTTTGACTTCAAATTCAGGAATATTTTGTATTAATTTACTTGCATTTTCTTCTCCAGCTAAAGCTAGAATAGCTGCTGCTTTTTGTGCAGGTGTCATTTTGTTTTTTCCTTAGCAATTTGATTTTTTACGTACTAAACATTATTTTATCATTTTAAGTTAGCTAACCTAAACTTTTGAGGCGTATTAATGTCAACAAATAATCCAATTAGGGTCGTAAGCCCAAGCGAAGTAGTGATTAATAATAAGATTTATATTCGAGTCACTTCACATTTAGTATTGAGTGCGCATCTTAATGCGGCGAATAATCTTTTTGGTGGTCTTCTTGTTCAATGGGCTGATGAGTGTGCTGGCATATATGTTATGGAAATTTTAAAAACGCATCATGTTGTGACAAAAAAAATATCGGAAGTTCTTTTTAATGAGCCAGCTAAATTAGGTGACGTTCTCGAGTTTTTATGTTGTGTTAAATCTGTTGGCAAAACATCGATCACAATAGAATGCGTAACAAGAGCAAAACAGATTGACACAAAAGATAGACTACGTACTATCTTAAACTGCGACCTCGTATTTGTGAAAATCGATAAATTTGGACGATCTACCCACCATAATTTTGTATTAGAGGAAAGCTAATTTATGTTTAAAGCACATCAATTTAAAACATTTTTTACGAGTTCTGCGGAATGCCTATGGGAACCCTCAAAAGATAAAATCCAATCTTCCAATTTAAATCAGTTTATAAAAGCTGCAAATTTAAAATTTAATTTAAATTTAAGTAATTTTGAAGAGCTTTATCGTTGGTCAATTGGAGTAGATAATTTAAAAAATGTGGAAAATTTTTGGAGCTTTTTATGGGATTACGCAAATATAAAATCATCTATAAAAGGAAATACAATTGCTGAAAATTTAACTTCATTTGAGAATGTAAAATGGTTTCCTGAAGCAAAATTAAATTTTGCAGAAAATATTTTGAGAAAAAAGAATAACGATACCGCCCTTGTTTTTAAAGGTGAAAACATAATTTCTCGTAAGTTAACATGGCAAGAATTAAATCAAAATGTCTCAAAAATTCAGCAATTTTTCTTAAATAACAATATAAAATCAGAAGATCGAATTGCTTTATTTATTCCAAATATACCAGAAGCGATTGTTTTTCTTCTTGCGGCTTCAAGTATTGGTGCTATTTGCACTTTTTGTTCTCCTGATTTTGGGGTGCAAGGAATTGTTGATCGATTTAGCCAAGTAGAGCCTTCTGTTTTTATTTATTCAGATTATTATTTATACAATGGAAAAAAAATATCTAATATTGAAAAAGTAAATGATTCATTAAATAGACTCCCCTCAATTAAAAAAATTATAGAGATATCTTATTTTTCTGAACAAAATAGTGAATTTTTACTTTCTAAAAATTTAAAAGAAAATTTTCGTTTTTACCATTCTATTTTGAATGAATATTCCAGCAAAGAAATTTCATTTAAACAATTGCCATTTAATCATCCCTTATACATTATGTACTCTTCTGGAACAACAGGAATTCCAAAATGTATTGTTCATGGGGCAGGTGGTACTTTATTACAACATTTAAAAGAACATCAATTACACTGTGATTTTAAATCTGGTGATAAAGTATTTTATTATACAACTTGTGGTTGGATGATGTGGCAATGGCTTGTATCCAGTTTAGCATCGGAATGCACTGTTTTACTTTATGATGGTTCGCCTTTTTATCCATCACCAGATGTTTTATTTGAATATATTGACAAGGAAAAAGTTCGATTTTTTGGAACTTCTGCCAAGTTTATTGATTCCATCCGAAAAATAAATTTAATCCCTAAAGAAAAATATTTGTTTCAATATTTAGATACGATAGGTTCTACGGGGTCGCCTTTAGTTGCTGAAAGTTTTGATTATGTTTATTTAAATATAAAACAAAATATTTGTTTATCGTCTTTATCAGGTGGCACAGATATTATTTCCTGTTTTGTCCTTGGAAACCCTATCGGAAAAGTCTATCGAGGTGAAATTCAGTCATGTGGCTTAGGAATGAAAGTTGAAGTTTTTACAGATGAAGGCAAAAAGATTTATTCTGATAAAGGAGAGCTTGTCTGCTCTTTGCCATTTCCATCTCAGCCAATATATTTTTGGAATGACAAAGATAATTCTAAATATAAAGCAAGTTACTTTAATAAATATAAAAATATTTGGCACCATGGTGATTGGATGGAAATAAATGATCATGGTGGTATTATTATTTATGGAAGATCCGACTCCACATTAAACCCTGGGGGAGTTCGAATTGGAACAGCAGAAATATATCGGCAAGTAGAACAATTTGACGAAATTATGGAATCTCTTGCAGTAGATCAAAAATGGGGCAATGATTCTCGAATTATTCTTTTTGTTAAAATGAAAGAAGGAAATATTTTAAATGATATCCTTATTCAAGATATAAAATTAAAACTAAAAATAAATTGTTCACCAAGACATATTCCTGCTAAAATTATTGCTGTACCCGATATTCCTAAAACAAAATCGGGTAAAATCGTAGAAATTGCAGTGAAAAATATTGTAAATAAAAATGAAGTAAAAAATAAAGAGTCCATGGCAAATCCAGATTCTTTAAGGTTTTTTGAGAATATTAATGAATTAACTATGGAATAAAAATGCAAATTGAAGAATCTCGTTTACCAATATTAATTTTGTTTCGTCATGGGCAGACAGATTATAATGCACAAAAACGATTTCAAGGCCAAATAAATTGCTCTCTTAATTTAAATGGTATTGAACAAGCGCATAAAACTGCTGAACATATTACGCAGTTGTTAAAATCCATTTTAACTAAAAATAGTAATTCTAAAATAATAGAATGTTTAACATCTGATCTTCAAAGATCAAAAGAAACATCGCAAGTTGTAGAAAATATTATAAAAAAAGAGTTAAATATCGAGTTAAATTTTAAAGAAACAGAATCTTTTCGTGAATATCATTGCGGAGATTTAACAAATCATACCATTGATGAATATTCTGAAAAATATCCTAAAGTAATAGATGATTATTTTAAATCATATAAAGAAGATCCATGGTATACTAAATTTCCAGGAAAAGAAGCTGAGTCTTGGCATATGGTTTCTAAAAGGATTTCAATTCATTTAAAAAAATTAAATGATAATTTTATTTTATTTGAGAATGCCCAAAATCAAACTTCAAAAAAATCATTTGAAAATGCTTCAAATAATATTTATATCTGGTCAACTCATGGAGGAATAATCCGAAATTTGTTGTTACTGATGTCTGTTGATCAAAACAATGGAATTCAAACTTATGGCAATGGAGATGTTCTTCTTTTGAGACCTGTTATAAATTATGAAAATGAAAATGAAAATAAAATAAGTCAAAATAGAAAAGAAGTCTTTTCTGGAAGTCTATTTCCTATAGAACAAGCTAAATTATATGACTTTTATGTTGCCTGGGAAATTTTAAGTCATTTCAAAGTTGGTGATTCCATAACAGCTTTAACAGACTTACAATCACATATTAAGTAAAATTGATTTTAAGCGTCAATAATTTATCCTCTAGGAATTTATTACATTCAAATCCTTTCCGAAATTTATCAAAGATTAAATTTTTTTTGGAGAGGCTCGTTTTGAATCGTTTTAAGGGATTTCTATATAAAATATCTATTATTTTTTTAGTTGCCTTATCCTTAATTGACGGTATTTCAAATGCTGCCGAAAAAAATTATTTAATTTATAATGTTAAAAAACATGATACCATATATAAAATTCTTAAAAAATATAAATTATTTCCTATTTTTGGCAAAAAAGGTTACTTAAAAAAGACTCTTGAATTAAACCCGAACAAAAAAAAGACAAAAGGAAATCTAATATACCCAAGAGAAAAAATAAAGATTCCTATAATTGTAAAAGGAAAATCAAAAAAACTACCTACAAAAATAGTTCAACAAAAGAATGAAGAGTTACAACCACGACCAACACCACCACCAGAAGTAAAAACAATAATTGAATTAAAATCTAAATTGGATTCAAGAGATGTTGTCTTGAATTGGGAGGTAAAAGATCAACAGAAAACCCTTAGTTTTGAAGTACAAAGATCATTTTATAGTGGAACTCAATATAGAATTCTTTCACAAAATATCAATACCAATGAATTTAAAGATACAGATTTAATTTTAAATAATACTTATTATTATATTGTGAATGGCTTTGATAATAATGGAAAAACAATCACCTCAAATGAAGTTTCAATATTATATAGCCCTTTATTTTTTAAAAGTCTTTCGGGTAAATTAAATGAAAAAAAAATAGAATTGAAATGGGGAGAATATGATAAAAATAATAAAGTAACTTATGAAGTTAAAAGAGCTATTATAAAAGAAGAGTATAAAGTGATTGCAGAAAATTTAGAATCCCTTGATTTTATCGATGAATCTATCGCTCCAAATAAAATATATAACTATATTATAACGGTAAAGTCGTTGGGAGTTGAAATCGCAAATTCAAATGAAATAAGTGTCGCTTCTTTTAAAGGATTTGATATTCCATCTGCATTTAAATATTCATTAGGTACATCTTATTTATCTTATCATGAATATAACACTCAAAATAATACCGATGTTGTTTTATATTCATCCGTAAGCCCAAGTTTTGATTTTAAATACTCACTTGATTGGACAAAAGAATTTTCTACATACGCTTCGTTAGGGTTTATTTATATAGATTTATTAAATTCATCTTTTTATAGTGTTACCAATAACCCAAATTATTTATTTAATTTCCATTTAGGATTATTTTATAATTTTTATAAAAATTTATATGTTTCAGAAGACTTATATTTTTCGCAAGATATCATTTATAAACCTTATAGCAATAATAATTCTTTACAAAAAATATTTACTGTAAATAATAAAATTTCTGGAGGGGTTTATTTTCTTAAGACAGATTCATTAAAAATTTCAACAGAATCTGGTTATATTTTCACATTACCTTTTGGATACAATCCAATCAGTGTAGGAAATGGGTACGAATTGTCTTTTAAAATAAACAAACAATTTTCTATTTTTGAATTTGGTAGTCGATTATATTATTTAAATAGAAATGTTAATATACCACAAGTAAAATCAAATGTAAATGATTTTGGATTTATTGCTGAATTTAGCGTTCCAATAAGTATAGGTGATTAATATGAATTATAAGGAGGATTCATATTGTTTAAAAAAGAAATGAGATATATTAAATTTCTTATACTTCTTATAATTTCATTTTATTTATCTTACAATTTGCATGCAGAAGAAATGTCTTCCACAACATCCCCTATTGAAACAGGAGAAACGGAATCAAAATTAGAAATAAATAATGAAAAAGAAAATAACCCGAATAGTAATCCTGAAAAAGAAAGAAAAGAAGCGGATAAATCATTTCATTCATTCTATTTAGATGGTCAATTTCGATATTTTTCTATATCTGGTACCGATCCGCTTTATAATTTTTCACAAAAGTTAACATTTAAAGCAGCTTCTCTAGAAGAAGTCGGTTTTATTCAAAATTGGCACCATGATTTTAAATCCTATTTAGGAGTAAATTATTCTATTTTACAAGTTTCTGACTCCAATGCTGGAATTGCGATAAATAATAGTGTTAATAGAGAAATTAATTTTGTTGCTGGTGCTAAATATCATCTCTTGTCTTTTTTATATCTTCAAGCAGAATATAATTATGGTGGAATCCTTGTTTTTCGAGCTTTAAATGTTCAATCCGTTAAAATTGAAAGTATATTGATCTCTAAATTAAATATGGGGGGTGGAGTTACCTTTTTGAATTATTCTTCCTTTGGGTTACATGCAGAGGGAGCATTTAGCATTATTCTTCCTAATAACGATTCGAATTATGGTAACATTGGTGGCAATGGATATGAAACAGCACTTCTTCTTACTTACGAAGGAAAAGATTGGGGTATAAAAAGTAAATTTTATTATAATTTGCTAAATTTAAATACAAGACTGATTAATTTAAAATATCAAGAATATGGGGTTCGACTAGGTTTTTATATTGATTTATAAATTGTTTACTTAAGAAATATTATTCTTTCCAAACCAAGGGGTGCTCTTTTATTTTATCTGCCACTACAAATATTTCTCCAGGTAATGGAGTTATTGCTTCACCATTTTCACTTCTTTTTGGGTATTTTGGAAATAAAATATACCCTGAGTTTTTTGAAAATAATTCTTTGCCAAATTGATTAAACCCTAAGTTTGTTTTAGTAGTTATCAATTTGAAATTTATAATTCCTTCAATTAGTCTCATTTTGGGATGAATAAAAGGCTCTCTGTGAACAATATTTAAAAATTCAAAATCTATATTTTTACGAGATAGTTTCATAATAGAAATATGGTTTAAAAATACTTTATCCAAACATGTTAAAGAACGTTTCATGATTTCATATGACATAATCTCGGATTCGTTGTGAAATCCTTTTTCACCTAATTCAATTGTAATTCCTGCTTTATGAAGAGATCTTACATATTCATCGGTGCACATGCCTGCAGAAGAAAAAGAAACTCCTTTTTTTCTTGTTACCAATGTATTTGCAACACCAGCAGCTCTTGCCCAATAATAGCTTTTTTTATTCATTTCAAAAATATAAAAAGGTTTTAAACAGGGCATAATGGTTTGATGAAAATCGAAATAAACATCTGCTTGTTTTAAAAGAGGCATGATTTCAAGAGCTCTTTTTCTCTCTTTATTTATTTCACCTTTATAATTATCACCAAAACTACGATTTAAATCGGATTCAACAAAACGAAGATTTTTATGGCAAGCTTCAATATTTCCAAGAAAAAATGAAACTTTACCAAAGAATTTAATTTTATTTGTTAAAATATGATCAATACATTTTAAAATACCTGGTAAAGAGCCAACTTCGTTACCATGAACAAGAGAAGAAAAAATAATATGACCGTTATGTTTTCCCTTATTTATAGTAATAGAATAAGGAATTCCATTGCCATATTTTTTTTCATATTTTTGGAATTCATTTAAATAGTATGCGACTTTTTCTTGATATTTTTCCAAAATAAATCCCTTTTTTCTTTGGTGTCTTAGAATAATCCAATTTTTAAAGACAAATGAACATAAATTTGAATAACTAAAAGATCAATATGGAGTTCTTTAATTTAGAGGATTGACTTATAAAATAATCTTTATTATTGTCACAATTGTTTTCTTTATCAAGCGAGGCTTTATTTTGCCAATTTATCTCTATGAACCAACTTTATGGTCTGAAAATGAAGAAGTAAAAGAATGTTGTTTTTTTGAAATAATTCAGTCATTTAAAGAAGAGCCTCTTCAAACTTGCCCTAAATGTGGACATAAAATCCATCGAGCTGTTACTTCGTTTAGTGTGGCAAATAAAACGAAGGACACCTCTTCAAATGAAAACGATTTATATCAAACTTTTCATAAAAATAAGGATTCCCCATCTGCAAAAGCAGCACAAATGGCAATGAGACATATTTGTAGGTCAGGTTGTAGTCATTAAAATAAACTATTTTTCAAAAAACAGCACGGTTTTGGGTTTCTTTTGAACATCTCGAATGGATTGATCGCCTCTGGCAATGGCAATCGCTCTTGTTAACTTGCCTTTTTCAACTTCAAAAACTAAAACACCTATTTTTTGTAAAATCATAAAAATACCGAGCCCAGCTCCTGGTGTTCCTTCTTTGACGGCTTCTGTTTCTTTATAGCCAACACCAAATCGAATGTATTTTGTAATGCCATCGCCTTGAAAAGTGCCGAATTTATCGCAAACACTCATTACAAAACTAACACCTTCAAAAAAGCAATTTAATTCTATGCTTTCTTCATCTTTTAGGGCAACAGGAATGGTTCGATCGATATTGTTTCTTGTAGGACAAGCATCCCAAATGGCGTTCATTAAAAATTCATCAACAATATCACCTAAAATTTTAGAATAAGAATTCGATCCTGCAACAAGTTTATCTTTATTTTTTTGAATTTCGCTTTGAAAAAAATCTGTTACCTTTGATTGTAGCTCCGATCTTTCTGAAGAATGCATTACTTTATGAGAAAATGTTGTAGGATTTGAAAAATTTAGATTATCAATGAGCGGTTTACTTGTATTTAACTTATAAGTTATAATTTGTACTAAAATTGTTTTTAATAAATCAATATGAATAATTCCAATTAAGTATCTTATATCCTTCATTTCTTCTTTGTATTTTTCGAATAGAGAAAGATCTTTGTCATTAGGCATAATAATAAAATTCGAGCCGATAAGATTTCTTGCTTTTGTGACAAAAAAAACGAAATCAATTGCGTCAGATAATATAAAATATTCCGTATCTTTTTTTATGCTCGAAATAATTTCGGTATTTAGGGAGTTTGAATTCAGAGTTGTAGAGGTCGATTGACAGGCAAGCTGAATCGCGTCCAGCTGATTCTGGTTAATATTTTTCCTAAGATTTTCTGTTATATAAAAACAAAGTGAAGACATCATTGTCCTTATAATAATGATTTTATAAAATTCTTACTTTTTTTAACGTTTTGGTCAAAGAAATACGTCGGAATTCTGCTAGGTATATTTTTATACAAACAGAAAGACTTGTTCTTCTTCAAAAATAAGGTTTGATGGTAAATCTTTCCCCATGTATTTAAGGGGGCTTGATGCCTCTGATTTTTTGTTATAACAAAGACCTCCAAGGGTAATAAACTCTGTTTCTTTAAGTGTATCTCCATAAAAATACTCTAAATTACTTAAAGATTTTGTCAAATCTATATATCTTAAAATCTGCTTTATATGATCATTTTCTTTTTTACCTGTTTTGTAATCAATAACAAATAAGATAAGACTACTTGGTTTATATTGTTTTAAAGTAGTTTGAAATGGAAAATGGCATTCCTCTTTTATAGAAAAAAGAGATTGAAATGGCAATTTCAAAAAATTTTCAATCGTAAGAATTGCTAAAAAGTCTATGATATGTCTTGAAGTGTTTAAAAAATGATTTTTATCTTCCGTCTTTAACCAAATTTCAAACTCATGAAATACTTGTATCGAGCTGGATTCAATTAAATACTGCAAAGACTTTTTAGGTGCCTTTTTATTTTCTGCGGCAGCATGATATAATATTCCTTTATTTATAAGTGCTCTGTTCTTTTTGGCATTTTCTATTTTATTTCTTAAATTAGAATATTTTGTTAAATTGATACTTTCTTTTAACTCTAAACTTTCATCACTCTCAACAACTTCAGTTTTGCTTATTAAATTTTCTAAATTAGAATCTTCTAAAATGGGATATTTATTTAAAAAATAATCTAGAGAAATTGAGTTTTTAATGGAATAATTTTCTTTAGAAAAATGATCCATTTTTGCTTCATTTAAAATAATATTTTCTAAAAAACGAGGCCCATATTCATAATAAGAGACAAGATTATTTTTACTTAAATAGGGATTGGGATATGTTTCGTCATTTTGAAACCAAGGTTCTGGGGGTGGTTTTATTTCGTTTGTTTTAGCAAGTTTTCCTTTTGGTTTTGGAAAACCTCTAAGGTTAAAATAATGATCTAAATATTTTAGAAAAATATCTTCTTCTAAATATTTTTGAAAAGGAAGAGGGTCTCGATGGGTTATTTTTCCTAAATCATCACGGATGCCATCTTTTTTTAATCTTTTTGGTTGTAGCAAAATAAACGCGTTTTCTGCTCGAGTAAATGCAGTATAAAAAACACGTTGCCTTTCAAAATCTTGCTCAGCTTGTTTCCTTAACTCTGGAAAAAAGAAAGTACTTTTTACATCACCATTTGTCTTATATTCAATAAATGAATCGCTATCTGAAAAGTACTTGTTTTCAATGCGATGAACTACAGAAAGATTTTCAGTATCATCTTGAAGCCAAGTGATATCTAAAAATCTACCTGAATTAGAGCTTACAAATTTTCCTAAATTTTTGGCTCTCCCATGTTTTGGATAAAATATAACATGTTTCCATTCTAAACCTTTTGCTTTATGCACGGTTTTTACTTCGAGTAGATTGTCTGTATCTGTTGATTCGCTCTCCCAAGAATCTAGTCGCCATTGAGAAAGTGCGGTAGGAAATAATGGACTTGTATTTTTTTTAAGTATTGACTTGTCTAAGTTATTTTTGACTTTTTCTTCTAAAGAGTCTCTAAAAGTGGGAGACTCTAATTTTTGAGCCAAGGCATAAGAAAATAAATCCATTCTTGCACAAAATAAACTTGCTTGAGTTTTTGAATTTATATTTTTATGCATTTTTACAAACTGCCACCTTAATAACTGCCATGCTTTAAAAAAATTATCTCTCGCTATTATTTTATGCTCTTCAATTTTTTGGATCATTTCATTAATAATAACTTTGTTATTTTTTTTATGAAAAAAATAATTTTCAATTTCCGAATGACTCATAAAAGATAAAGGGCTATGCAAAATATGATATATATCTAAATTATCTTCTTCATTTAAAAGAGATTTTGCAAGGGAAAGAGCAACTAAAAATTCTAAATTAGACTCAAGATCTTTTTCATTTTTTGATATATATAAAATGGGGATAGAAGCTTTTTTTAAGGATTGGACAATTTTAAATGCATCGTTATTTTCTTCACATAGAATAACCATATCTTTCCATTTTAAATCATTTATTTTTTGATAGTTTTTTATAAAAGAAACATAACATTCTATAGAATATTTTTCTAATTTTAACTGATTATCTAGTATGATATCATTCTGATTATCTGAAGTAAAACGATCTTCATTAAGTGATGCTGTTACGAGATGAATATATTTTTCATTATTTAAATTAGTACTTATATTTCCTGGATCAAGAGCATTCTCTGGAGTATATTTTTTAATAGCTTCTTCATAAAAATAGGATTTTTTAAATTCATCGGGAAATTTAGGATTCTCCCATTGAAAGGCTAATTTTGAAAGATGGTTAATTTCATTTAATAAACTGGGTTTAGAACGAAAGTTTTTCTTTAATTCAATGTGTTCCCAAGATTTATTATTTTTTAAATTTTGAAAAACATCAACACTCGCATTTCGAAAACCGTATATACTTTGTTTCGGATCGCCAACAACAACCATCCGTCCATTGCATTCATGTACCATATTAAATAAAATATCATGTTGAATTTGGTTTGTATCTTGATACTCATCAACAATCAACTCTTGGAGTTGAATTGGTACATTATGTTTTAAGTTTTCTTTTAAAAATAAAGTTCTATCTGAATAGGTAAATTCCCCTTTTATAATTCTTTTTTCATATTCTAAACGTGCAATACGATGAAATTCATGAATTAATATTTGTGTAGAAGGATGTATTTTTTTGGCAGCAATTCTCAATTCTTCTGAGCTTGCAGCTAAAAAAGTAGCGTCACATAAAGTTTTTAAAATAGAATCAAGTGTTCCTCGATTGTTATTAAAACCCTTTTTCAGTGCTCCAGATAATATAAAATCAATTGTTAAAGATAATTGAAGGTCACTAAAATTATTTGTAATTAAATAATTTTGAATCGCATTGTATAGTTCATTACAAGTTATTTCTTCATCAATAAATTGTAAGCGTGGTGGCATTGAAAAAAGGTTTTTTCTTTTTTGATTTGATTCCCACCATGTAGGATAAATGCAATTTACAAGTTCTGAAAAAAAACTATCTATTGTAGAAATATGTATAAAAGAAATGGCATCTGAGAGTTGATCTATTTGAGACAGTTCTTTTTCAACTCTTTCTTGAATTTGAGAAGCGGCATCTTTTGAAAATGTTACTATAAATAATTGAGATGGACTTATAATTAAATTTTTATTTGATAATAACCATTTTGTTCGTTCTGTTAATACAGCTGTTTTTCCTGCACCTGCACCTGCTTCTATCAATAAATGTTGTTTTATATCAAATTTATTGGGATAAAAATGGATGCATTTATCTTGTTCTATGGTAAATTTTTTCATATTTATTACCTTTAAAATAAATCATAACTATCAAATTGTATTACTATCTGTATTATCTTCATTGTTTTGCTTTTTTGATATAGAACATATTGCTTTAAAATCACAAAATTCACATGTATTTTTTTTGATTGGTTTGGGATAAAAATTACCAGATTTTAAGTTGTTAGCATAAACTAAATATTCATTATAAAGTTTTTGATAATGTATATTATCTTTTTTTAGTCCATCGCCGCCAAATTCATAATTTAATATAGGATTCGCTTTTTCATCTAAGTTTTTTAAATGATATAATGAAAATGACCTTATTTGATTTCGAAATATATCATCTTCATCTATTCGTTTTGTTTGAGACCAGGCTAAACAATATAATGCGCCTTGAACACTCAATTTAGAGGTTTTCATTTCAAATAACTCTGATGGCAATAAGGAAAGTTTTTTTTCTGTTTTAGGAATATTTGAAGTCTTGTAATCAATTATTCTTAATCCAAATTGTGTAGCATCTATTCTATCAATTTTTCCAGAAAAAACGAGACCACCTAAGGAAAGAGATATTGGCCTTTCTCGTTCAATTCCAGTAATTTTTTCTTCAATATCTTCAGCAAAATTTTTCTCTATTTGAAGAAAACGATAAAATGTCCTTTTTAATATTTCTCTTTCTTGAACAAGTATAAATTTAGATTTTTCATTATTTTTATTTATATCCCATAAATTTTCAATTGCTTCTATCGATGCGTCCTTGAGATAAGCTTCAAATAAAAATCCATGTTTCTCAATAGCATTGCAAAATATTTTTATCCAATCCGTTTTATTATTGCTCAAAAATATATTTTCATTGCTTAAATTTATGATTATTTCATTATATATTGGAAGCATGATTCTACTATAATTACTATTACCTAAGGTAGTAACAATTCTTGTTATAAACTGCTCAGCAATAAGATGCATTTTACTACCAATTTCTAAATGATCTGTTTTGAGAATAGCATTATCATTTTGTTTAATACCTAAAATATCTTGCAATAAAAACTGAAGTGGACAATTTACATATTTTTCAAAACTTGTAATAGAAATTTTATAATTGCATTGGATTAAATGTTCATTCCAAATAGGAAAAAGAACTTTATTATTTTCTACTTTTTGAGTTAATAATTCTATTAAATGGCTTTCAATTGATTCGGGAAAAAGAATTCCAAATTTAAAAATATTTTTTTTGGGAATTAAATATTTTGGAAAATCATTTAATTCTGATGGATTTTCTAACCAAAATTCAAGAGGTATTCCAAGATTAGCAAGATTTTTCCAAAAACCTCGATACATAATTTCACTAGCAGGGAGATCGATTGAAATTCCTTGTTTTCTTAATATAGAAATCGCATTATTTAAAACTTTAACATGAAAACTTGATCCTGTGGGAGCATGAGCTCTACCAATAGAAACTATTTTTTGGGGCATTTTATTTGAAGAAAAATAAGATAAAGCTTTTGGATATAAAGAAATAGGGTGTTGGTTTCCAATTTGAATTTTTTCATTTTCAATAGATTTATAAAAGAGATGTTTTATAAATTCATCATTTTTTTGTTTGACATCTAAAGCATAAATCTTTCCAATTTCATTTAGTTTTTTTTCATTCCCAATTAAAGATATTTGTTCAATGAATTTTTCAAATAAATTATCAATTTGAGGGTAAATATCTTTTGCATCTGTATAGTTTGTATTATTTATTTCCCAATTAGATATCATTTGTTTTGTTATTTGATAATTTCCAGCAGCATCAGGTTGTGATTCTTTAAATTTACCAGGATCAAAGTCGGCCAAAATGCAAAACGTATTTTGATCATTTAATATATTTTTGGAATTTTCTGAATAACAATGTCTATTTTCTGATATAAAATAGCTTATGTGATCATGATTAAGCTCAATTTTATTTTGAGCTTCTTTTAAAATTGTTCTGGATGAAATAAATAAACTATTTATATTTAATATATTTTGAGCCTTTAATATTGAGTTTTTAAATTCATCAACATAAAAACTTTGAAAGTTACCTGGTTTAATCGTATTTAATGAATTATAATCTTTTTTTAATTCGCTATTTATAGGTAATTCATTTAAAAGCTCAGGAGCTGAAATCCATAAAATATTTCCTTTCAAAAATTGATAGGGTAATACAATTTTATCGGAATATTCGGATAAATGATCAATAAAATTTCCCTGTAAATAATCTTTGACCAAACTTTGGAGTCTACTATAATTTGCTAATTCATAAGTACCATACTGAAAACTTCCTAGTATTTGCCTTAAAGCAATTTCATTTATTTCTTGAACTGTTTTAATATTTTCTTTATTTTGTGTACTTATTAAAAGTTTTGCAAAGCTAAAATCTTCAGGCCAATTTATATCGATTAAAGATAAAATTTGTTTAGCAATAGGTAATGAATCATTGCTATTATAACCATAAAACTTTAAAATATTTTCAATCAAAAGCTCTTGATTTATGACATCAAGATAAGGTAAAGAAATGAGTTTAGGAATTTCATTTTTTAATTTTATTGAAGTTGTAGAAGATAATGATGCACAAAAATTTCGAGCAAGATTATCCAGAGTATACATTGAAATTCCAAAGAAAGATTTTGTTTTTGTTCTATTATCAAATAATCTTTTTTCAATTTCAAACAAAACTTGATTTCGAATTGTAACTAAATCTTCTTTTCTTTCACATATAATAGACCATTGCGTATTTAAATCATTTTTATACTGTTTTAAAAACTCATCTACAAAAATTTGTAATGCTCGATGATTGCAAAGGAACATAGAATTTTCAAAATATTCTTTTTTCAATTTTATAGCCCTAAATAAGAGTTTTATATTGCTTTAGAAACGAAATTCTTTCTAATACATCCCTTGGTGATTGAATACAAAATGCACCATTTTTTATGAGCTCAATAGCACCCAAGCTATTGGCATGATCAACAGCTCCAGGAAGTGCGCCTACATCAATACCAAATTCGGCGGCGGCATTTGCCGTAATTAAACTCCCACTTGTAACCGCAGCCTCTATGACTAAAACAAAATGAGCAATAGCTGCAATAGAAAGATTTCTTCTTGGAAAATTCCATTTTTGTGGTTTTTCAAAAGAATTAAATTCACTCATAATTAAGCCATTTGTGGAATTGCCTATTTTTTGAAAAAGACCTAAATTAGAAGAAGGGTATAAATGTCTTATTCCACTTCCTATAATTGCACAAGTAGAACCATATTCGTAGCCAACTGCATTTGCAATGGCATCGATTCCTATTGCGCCACCAGATAAAATAGTACAACCCGCTAAAGCAAGTTCTTTACTAAAATATAGTGCCTGTTGTCTTCCATAATAAGTTGGCTTTCTTGAGCCAATTATGGCTACAACTGGTTTTGATAAAATTTTAGGATTTCCTAAATATTGAAAGGCAAGTAAAGAGGGATGTTGTAATTTTTTTTGTAAAATGGATTCAAGATAAAAACGATCTATGAATTCATTATTTATGGAAGTTTCTTTTCTTTTTAAGTCATTATAAAAATTTAATAAGTCATATTTATTATCTATATTGCATTTGTCTAAAATTTCTGAAAATTTTAAATTGTATGTATCCTTTTTATTATAAAGATATGTTGTTACTTTTTTAATTTCATTGTTTTTAAGTTTAGTTTGAAGAAGCCAAAGTTCTTCTTTTGTTATATTAGAATATTTGTTAAAATGAATCATTTTATTTCTTTCTATTAAAAATCTGTTGAAAATTCAAAGAGAAATCAAAATAATATTTATTTTATTCGTTTTATTTAAGATAGATTTTTAAAATTTGAGTAGAATTTTATTCTCGTTGTCCATATTCTTACTAAATCAAAAAAATGACATGTAAAATTAAGTCTTGTTTATTAATTTGAATTGAAAAAAATTTGACTAGGTAAAACCAATATGCTTTACTCATTTTAAAGCAATACAAGCTTAAAAATGTGTCAAAATAAGAAATGCGTAAATTTTTGCGCATGAAATATTTTGTTCCAAATTAATAACCATGGGGTGAGATATGAAGGAAAGCAGATGCCCATATCATGTTAAGCAAGGTCTAGTCGATTCGGAAGGGAAATTAGTGCTTAGTGATGTTTGTGGGGTAAAATCGGCATGTGGCGCGCAGTGTCCATTTGCTCCTTTCAAAGAAAACTCTCATAAAGAATGTTCTCGTTATGTTGCTCATATTAGAGGGGCAGAACGTCAAGTACTTGTACCAAAGAACGATATAGAGTATTTGCCAGAAGTGAGTGGTTTAAGTAATTTTAGTGAGATTGATCTTTTGTGAATACAACTTCCAGCATTTATAGCAAAAAAGGGCGCAATAATCGGAATTTAATTTTAGCCGATGTGATCGGAAGTGAAATAGAAGCTTTTGATATTGGTACAAATGCTTTATTTAAGGCCGCTCTTTTTTCGAATATCAAATCGGGTTCTGAAGATATTTCAGATATATTCCTTTCTATATTAAAAAAATCACTCTCTGCAAATTCAAAAATTTCTCCTTATAGGTTGGTTTCTTTTTTATCTTTTCATTATTTTAAAAAGAAATTTATATTAACTGCTTTAGAAGAAATAAAAAAATCACGTTCTAATTGGTTGTTAATGCAATGTAATGTGACTGAATTATCAGGTCTAGACTCAAAAAGTTCTCATTTTTACTTCAGCCATTTAGAAAAACGTATTTTTGAAGAATATGTAACGGGTTGGAAAGATGCTCAGTTTGCTCTTGAAAAAGAATTTAAAAAAATACGTAAAAAATTTTTAATATCTTTACTAAAAAAATACTTTAATTTTTTATTATTTTGGTGTTTTATATTTATTGCAATATATATTGGACTTCATATTACTTCAAAAGAAAATTCACTTACCATGTGGCAGCAACTTAAAGGCTGGATTAACTTTTTATTACAAAGACTTTATTAATTTTTATTATAGAGAATTATTTTCATAGTAGAGAAAATATCTTTTGGTAGGTTTACAGCATTTTATAGCTGGTTCCCATAACCATGTTTTGCAGGTTTGACTTGTGTTGCAGGTATCCAAATTAAATTCAAATTTACTTTCAGGACTCATTTTATTTGTGTCTAAATTTCTATTTAAAACTTCATTATTTTCTGGAATTTTTTGAGTTCTTATTGGTAATGCGGGCAAAGCTGTTTTTGAAAAAAAGTTCACTTCATTATTTATTGAAGATTGATTTTGAGGATTTGTTAAATTGATATTATTATGGCTTGTATAATTTCCCTTCTGATTTGCTATAAAAATTTCATTTGATTTTTTCTCCATTGAATTTGAATTATTAACAATAGCAGGCTTGTTTACAGCGTTACTTTGAACAGGAGGAGGGTTGTTAGCAATAACAGGTTTGTTTAAAGTGTTACTTTGAACAGGTGGAGGATTAGCAATAACAGGTTTGTTTATTTGTGCAGCAGGAGGATTGTTTACAATAACAGGCTTGTTTACAGCGTTACTTTGAGCAGGTGGATTACTGATTACGACAGGTTTTTCTTTAGGTTTTTCAATAGATTTTATTGGTACTGGATTTTTTACAACTTCTTTTTGAACGGGAATCTTTTTTTCAGGAGGAGTTATTTTGATTACACTTTCTTTCACTTTATCTTTTGTTAAAATTTTTTCTTTTTTATTATTTTCATTTAATTTATTTGCTTGTAATTTAACTATTTTTTTAGGTAATAATAGAATTTCACCAACATAAATGCAATTTCCTAAACTTTCTTGCTTATCAGGATTTAACTTTAATACTTCTTCTAAAGTACCATTTTTACCATAAATCGGTTTTAAGGAAAGTTTCTGTAATATTGTTGTAATTGTATCATTAGGCATTACTTTATATTCTAATAAATCATCGGAAGCCATAGCATCTTTGGATATGATTAAAATACTAAAAATAAATAAATATTTTAGTATTTTTAATATATTGATGACTTTTAAAAGAAACATGTTATCAACTCCCTTGCAAATTCAGGGCAAAAACTATATATGTATTCGGATTTAATTTGGGTTTATATTAATATTATAAATATATTTTAAAATTATTATTTAGTTACTTTGGTAAGATATCTTATCTTTAAATATTTTTAAAAGTATAAGATATTATTGTATTTTCATTGGTTTATGATGAGAGCATTTTTTACTGTGCTCAACAATAAGCCTCTTACCTTTTATATCTGTTTCGTTTAAGTCGGTTCCACATTCAGAACAGAGCCCTTTGCAATCCTCTCTGCATAAGGGAAGCTCAGGCAAGGCACAAAACATCGTATCAAGTAATAATTCGTCTAATTGAATCGCATTGCCCTGAAAAGCGTAAGATTCTAAATCACTTTCAGACAATTCAATTTCGTCATTTTCAATAGCGGTTGAAAATTTAGATATTCCAGATTGTTGGTACTTTTGGGAGTTTAATGGGACAAAATAACCTTTTACTTCGGCGCGAATCTTTTCTCTAAATAAGGTAAGGGAACGGACACATTCTAATAATGGTTCAAATTCAATATTGCCTTCTATCCGATAAACGCCTTGTTCCTTAATTAATTTTAAAATTCCAGATAATTCCAGATAATTCTTGTCATCCGAAATTAAAGAATACTCGTTTAAAAATGATTTAGTCCACTCCGATAAAATAGTGTCTATGTGATATACATTTTTAAGATTGGAGCCCGACTTTCCAAAAGTGACTATCATTTCATTGCCAATTTTAACCAGAGGAATGGAGATATTTTTGTTCATTCTGAAGGAATCCTTAAAATTAATTTAGTATTTATAGTAATTTAACTGTTCTGGCGAGAGTCTTTCAAAAGAGTCATGCCAATTAAGAAACCAGTAAAAAGAATAATAGCTGAGATGTAAAGTGATTTTTCTTTTATAAAGTATAAGTTCCCTATGCCATTTTGATATGTAAGGCCAAGGAAAGCAGGGCCAATCATTCTTGCTAAGGAGGAAACGGCTTGAGCAATACCAAATCCGAAACCCTGATATTTTTGGGGGGTAGATAAGCTTATTAATGTATTTATCGCAGGATTTGAAATTGCAATGCCAACGCACAAAAAGGAAAGACTGATAAACAAAAAATAAGGATGAGGGGCATAATAGGGAATTCCAATCATACTTAAAATTAAAAGGAGATACCCCCATTTTAATACCAAAGATTCCTTAAAATTTTTGAGAATTTTTTTAGCAATAAAAGCGTTGGCAATGATAGAAAATAGACCAATGATTATGTAACTTTTATAGATTTCTAAGTTCCCAAAAAAGTAGGCATCCTTTAAAATAAAAGGCAATAAAGTTTCAACTCCACTAAAAGCAAGAATTTGTAGAAATAAAATTACCATAAATGCGATAAATACTTTTATTTTTAGAATTTGCTTTATCGCATACATTATACTTTGTTTATTTAAATGAATTGGGGTATTATTAGGAAGATAATTCGGATTTATTTTTTCGAAAATACCTCTATAAAATACATTAGCGAATTTATAGTGCGTTTCGGGAAGATAATAAGCAACAAAAATCAAATTTAATATGTTTAAAAAAACGGCAATCATCGCAATTCCAAAAAGGTAACTACCTTGAAACAATTGAAATTTATCAATTGTTAAAACCGCTAAAGTACCGAAAATGGGGCCAACGGTAAAACCTCCCCCAAATGCCAATCCGATAATGGACATATAACGTCCTCTATCTTTATTGCTTGTGATGTCAGAAATACATGCTTGAGCGGTCGCAATATTCCCATATCCAATTCCAGATAAAATTTTTGCTAGAACTAAAAATAAATAGGAATTCGCAATGCCTGTTAAAAATTGCGAAAGACAAGAAATGAGAATTGTGACTAACAAAATTTTTTTGCGTCCAAAAACATCGGAAATGTAGCCTAAAAGTCCTCCTGAAATAAACGAGGCAAAAGCAAACCAAGTTGCCAAGAATGCAATTTGAGAATCAGAGGTATGGAATTCTCGGGCAATTTGAGGGAGAATAGGAAGAAACATTCCAAAACCAATTAGGTCAATAAATATGGTAAAGAAGATAATTTTTAATACTTTATTTTGAATTTTTTCAAGTTGCAAAACGAACTCCTTTGGAGGCTCTTTCTTAAATTATTTTTATCTCATAAAAGAAAGTGCTAACCTATCTCAATAGAAAATACGTTAGGATAAAAAGAAACAATTTGGCAAATGTAATAGGGGGAGGGATTTTTATCATGATCCAATTAACGAGATTAGATGGAAAAGAGATATTTCTTAATATTGCAAACATTCAATGGATTGAAACTCTTCCTGACACCACCATAACCATTTTAAGTGGGGCTCGAATTATCGTCCGAGAAAAAATAGAAGATATTTTGAGTAAAATGGATGAAAGGATAAAACATGAGAATTCTCTTCAATTAAAAGAAAATGAAGAATCTAATTTAAATAGGCATGAAATTTATTCTCAGATGACAGAAAATATATAAACAAATTTTCCCTATTCGAACTGGTAGTTATTTAACCGATGATTTTCAGTAAGGAGGGTAAAATGTTAAAAATAAGATATTTTTTACAAATATTAAAAATGATTTATTTTATCTTCTTTTTATATTGTCTAAACAGTGGCTTTTTATTTGCTCAAGAATGGCCTAGTTTATTTATCAACGAAGATATCATTCCCCAAAACAAATCTGAGTTAAAACAAATTGAAAAATTACAAACTAAAGATATTCAAAAAATGCCACAAGAAAAGATACGCGAAAAAATACAAAATTCATTTTACTTTATAGCCGACTTTATTAGTAGTACAAAACAAGAGGAGCCTAAAAATTGGTTTGATTCACATAAAAATCCAGATAATTCACTAAAATATGGATTTCCTCCCGAATTAAAAAGACCTCCACTCACTATTTATTATCCAGCTTATAACTTAACAAAATTGGCGTATTTTGTTACTGAAAATCCTTATATTTCAAAGTTAAACGTTTGCCAGGGCTTTTGGGCTGAAAATAGGCTCCAATTTGCTTATGATTGTTTTTTCTTTTTACAGCTTGAATTAGCAAATGATAAAATTCCAATTCAATCTTTAGAGCGGCTTCAAGTAAATTTGTTACATGCCTTTTTTTTGTTACATTTGGCTACGAATGACGTAACAACTGTTCATGTTTGGAATCCTAAAATATCTCCTCCTATTCCCCAAGACTTTACCGAAGGTGATCATTATGCTATTTCTAGAGTACTTTTTTCATATATATCAACTCAAATAGATGACACAATCTATTTACCAAAACAAAAGACAGATATTATAGAACCCGTTTATAAAAGTATTTTTGAATCTCCGGTTTATTTTAGAGTAACAGCTAAAGTATGGGGGAATAAAACTTCCGTTACTTTATTAAAAGATCCTATCGATTCTTTAAAATGGGTACAAACTGTAATGCCTTTGGCATATGCGAATACAATGGCAATGAATCAGGGGATTATGCTATGGCAAAGGGCTTTTAATTCAGCTCAAAAAATTGAAAATTATTTTCAAAATTTTAATTATCCAAAAATGACAGAAGGTTCTCCTCTTATTGTTAAAACACCTGTATTAGTAAAAAATGAAATTTATATTGCACCAAAAAATAATACCGATTTTTTAGCAGCAACGGATTTATTTAGAGCAACAGCAATGTTAATTGCAAAAGATCCTGCTAAATCATTAGAATATATTTCAAGTGGTATTTTAAGAAAAGGACATCCCGAAATATCTGCTCTCATGTTTAATTTATCTGGAAATGCTTATTTTGATCTCGACTTATTACGATGGGCAAGAAGATCCTATTCTTGGGCCGAACTATTTTCAAAATCATTTGCTGAAAAAGTACCAAGTTCATTAATATTTGGTGGAGAAAGTGCTTATTGGTATGGTAATTATGATGTAGCCCAAAAAGCTTATGAAAGATTCTTAAAATTAATTGGAGATCCTGAGTTTAGTCCTTGGGCATATCTTCGATTAGCAGAAATTGAAGAGAGAAAAGGAAATAGCAATAATGCAAAAAATTATTATGAAGTAATTTTAAGAAAATTTAATAATCATTTTGTTGCAGCAGACGCGCAAGTTAGAATATTTTGTTTATATCAAAATGGCTTAACTAAAAATACAAAAAGAGTTGAGTACCAAAAAGTTGTTGAAAAAATTAAAAACTCAAGAGATGTCTTAAAAAAACAAGCGAAAGCATGCATGTTAAAAGTAGATTTAGAAAATTTACAAGAAGATTCTGCTAAAGAAAGTAAAATGACTGTTGTAGAAAAATCATTAAAACAAAAAGAAGCCATTGATAAATATGCCAAAGAATTTCCTGATAGTGAGTTTTTAGTTTTATTTACAGACAGAATAAAAGAATTGGAATTATCTGTGGGGACTTTTTTAGCTTCTGAAAATGCTTGTAATAAATTAATTGAATATTATATGAAAAATAAAGATTCCCTTGAGAAATTAAAAAATAACAATCATAATTATGTGAAAGGTTTAAAATGGGGAAAAGACGAAAAATTAAAGTTACTAAGATGTAGTGCTTTTGTTAATAATGTTTCTTTATGGAATGAAATGAGAAAATCAGAAGTAGGGAAAGACGGAGAACCGTTGCAAACTTTTTTTTATAATTTATCCGAGAAGCCTTCTGTTGATAATGCTTTATTGGCTTATAGCTCTTTGAGAAAATCGAGCGAGACTTGGGTGAAAAAAGTAAAAGTTATAGAAAAATCGAGTTTTGAAGTTATTTTGAAAGAAGATTTTTGGGAAATGTTAACTTTAAGAGAACTTATGAAGTTTGATTTACTCACCACAAAATCTGCAAATAATTTATTAAACAATGCCGTTTCTCAAGATTTATTTAATGAACCAAAATTAATTTATTCATCTAATACATTTTGTTATTGGATGTTAAGATCATCTTCTCAATTCAACTCGGAAAAATGGGAGTCCATTGCTAAAACCAAAGATAAAAAAGAATGGTTAAACTTGTTAACAGATAAAATAAATGAACAAAAAATGCCATGTGAGAGTGCATTTGCGAAAGCCTTATTTTCTGTTTCCTTAAAAAATCCAACTGTTTACTTAGATAGTCAAATTTTATTGCCTTATTTAGAAAAACTTGGGATTGATAAAGGGGCTGAAGATTGGCTTCAATACGTGCAACGTATTGAAAAAGAAAGAGGAAATAAAGATCAAGAAGTTCTCGCTATTTACCGTAAGTTATTGAAAGAAGCGAAAGAACCACTTGTCAAAGAAGCGGCAGGCATGTGGATTAAAAAGAATATCCCAGAAGAAGCCGATAAATTATTATGGTAGAATGGAATCTATGGGCTTTTGATAAAAAAGAGGTGTACATGGGAGAAATTGTTCATCTAGCGCAAAAGAAAATAGAAAAAGATAAAAAATTATCAAAATCAAAAAAGAAGGCTCCAGATGCGCAAACTGTTAGATTATGGCGCTTATCTATGGAAATTGATGATTTAATCAAAAAAGGAGTTTTAGATGACTCTCTTCCTCCCGATGAAATTTCTACTATAATAGCTCATAGACTTGGTACCTTAATATCATGTTGTGATAATCCTGAAGAATTATCTAAATTTTGTGCTCATATTATTGAAAGAATGAATTCTAATCGCAATACAGGTGAGCCTGCATGACAAATGTTTTGTCTTTTGAATGGAAAAAAGAAGATTATGTTTCGATAAGTGGAATGATCGATGAAAGTTCCGATTTTAGTGAGTTATTTAAAAAAAATCATGAAGTTTTATTTTTAGATTTAAAAAATATCAATCGAATTAACAGTAGTGGCGTTCGTAAGTGGGTTTTAGCTCTGGATAAATTAAAAGATGTTGAAATTCATTATATCAACTGTTCTTTTTCCGTTGTGGATCAATTGTCAATGGTTCCCGAGTTTTTGAATAAAAAATGTTTTGTGGAATCTTTTGATGCGAGATATGTTTGCGAAAACTGTAATACTTCGCAAACTGTCACTCTTGTTGTTGGTTTTGATATTCAAGCAGGTGAAAAAAAATATACGGATGGTCCTGAAAGATTATGCCCTAATTGCAAACAAAAAATGGAATTTGATCATAACCCCGACAGTTATCTCTTTTTTTTAATCAATCTCTCTAAAAAGAAAAAAACAGCGAGTTGAATCCTTTACTTGCTGAATATCTCTCCTCAAGATATATCTCTTCATTGGAGTTAACATTTTTGAGGTGTTTATGGCAAATTTAAATGAATTTAATTCTTGGTTATTATCTTTAAATCCTTTCGGTTTGACAAAAAATGAAGAGATTAAAAGTAAATTAGAGGCTCAAAAAATTGAAGTTTTTGATTTTACATTAGGAGATCCTAAAGAGCCAACTCCTTCTTTTATTAAAAAAGCTTTAATTGAAAATATAGATGATATTAGTCAATATCCCTCAAATATGGGGTCTGCTTTATTAAGAAAATCATGTTCAAATTGGGCAAAAAGAAGATTATCAATTGAATTAAATCCAGATCAACATATTATTTCTTCAAATGGGAGTAAAGAAGCTGTATTTCATATTCCACAGGTATTGCTAAATTCTGCTTCTGATAAACGTATCGTTATTTTTCCCGAACCTGGTTATCCCGTTTATAAAGCAGGCACTATTTTAGCTGGTGGAATTCCCTATGCCAATCCATTAAAAAAATCAAAAAATTATGTTTTTGATCCCTCTGAAATTCCAAATGAAATTGCAAAAAAAATCGCTGCTGTTTGGTTATGTTATCCGCATAATCCAACAGGGGCTATTATTTCTAAAAATCAAATGGAAAATATATATGAGTGGGCGCTAAATCATAATATTTTTATTCTTTCCGATGAATGTTACTTAGATATGTATTATGAAGGACAAGAAATTCCACCTTCTTTTTTAGAAATTTCATATAAAAATAATTTTAAAAATGTTTTGAGCTTTTTTTCATTAAGTAAACGAAGTGGAATGACGGGATATCGCTCTGGTTTTGTTGCAGGAGAAAAAGAAGTTATTTATCTTTTTGCAAAATACCGGCTCAATGTAGGATTAGGAACTCCTGATTTTATTCAAAAAGCAGCTGTTGCGGCATGGGATGATACAGAACATGTTGTTGAAAGAAGTCGTATTTTTGCAAATAAAAGAAAAGTAATCGATCAATTTTTCGCAAAAAATAAAATTTCTGCTTTACCAAGCAACGCTACTTTTTATGTTTGGGGAGATGTACCAAATACCTATCAGACAGATAAAGAATTTTCAGATGCTTTATTAAATGCTACGGGTATTATGGTTACACCTGGTTCCGTTTTTGGAGAATCTTGTAGTAGAAACTTTAGAATGGCTTTGGTTCCTACTGTGGAAAAAATACAAGAATGTTTACAAAAATGGCAGTTAAAAATAGATTCAGGAGAATTTAAATTATGAAATCAATTTCTTTGCATGACTTAAATAATTTACAAGATAATATTTCTGAAATTTTTTCAACTCCAGAGTTGTTAAAAAGAAAAGAATCACAAGAATGTATTACTCAATGCTTAAGATATTTAGAAGATGGTACTTTACGTGTTTCTTCTCCTGAAGGAGAGGGACCCAATTGTGGTGAAGTAGAAATGAAAGATCTACAAAACTGGGAAGTCCATATTTGGGTGAAGCAAGCAATCCTTTTAGCAATGAGAATGAGAACAGCTGAAACATTTAAATGGGAATTAAGTGGAAATGTTACAAGTTCTTTTCAAGACCGAATTCACGCAGGGGTTCTTGGATATCATGATAAATTAGATGTAAGAAAAGATTTAGCATCATTTGGCGTTCGTTCTGTTTATGGTTCTGTCGTACGCGAAGGGGCTTTTATTTCTAAGGGCGTTATTTTAATGCCTAGTTTTGTAAATATAGGTGCCTGGGTTGGTTTAGGAACCATGATTGATACTTGGGCTACTGCAGGAAGTTGTGCACAAATTGGAAAAAACGTGCATGTGGCAGGAGGTGTTGGGATTGGTGGTGTGCTTGAACCGGAAAATGCAAGACCCGTTATCATTGGTGATAATGCCTTTTTGGGAAGTCGTGTTATCGTTGTTGAAGGGACTATTGTAGGTGAGGGTGCTATTCTTGCTGCCAATGTTTCTTTAACTTCTTCAACGCCAATCTATGATGTAACAACACAAGATAAAAAAGAATATAGAGGTATTGTCCCCCCTAATGCAGTTGTGGTTGCAGGAACAAGAAAGAAGGAGTTTGCCGGTGGCGAAGTGCCAATTCAATGCGCCTATATTATCGCTTTTAGAAGTCCAAAAACAGATACGAAAGTAAGTTTAAACCATATTCTAAGAGAAACAGGAATCCCTGTTTAAAAACAGGTTTTTTTAATTTATTTCTTTATTTCTTCTTGAATTGTTTTAATTTTATTTATATCTTTAATTTCATATTTTTGTAGAATATTAATATAATCCGGAGTTTTTTTGAAATTTTCCATCGCAATTGAAATGGTTTTTATAAATTCATTATCACTACTAAGAGAAGCTGCAATAAATTGACTGTTATAAGTATAAGGTCTTCCGCATTGTAATTGATCTTGAGGATAACCGTTATTGTGCCATAAAAGATTTGCCGTTAATGACCCTAAAAGAATAGCGTCTAATCTTTCTGCGAATAATTTTTGAATAAGGGATTGATGAGTATTAGATTCATCAATAGATTTTGTTAAATTAAGATCTTTTAAAATAATTTCTTCTGCTCCTCCTCGAATAATACCTATTCTTTTTAATGATAGAAGATCTTTTTTATCATTTATGGGTTTATTTTTCTTTAATGTAAAGAAACAAACTTTGTCGTCAAATACTTTTGCAATCCATTTATAGTTTTTTTCTCTCGGCAAAGTTCTAGTCAGAGGGATAATAATCGCATTTTTTTCATTTTGCACGTCAATTTGAGCTCTTGCCAAGTGTCCTACCAATAAGTGCATTTTACAAACAAAATGAATGCTAGTAAATTTTTTATAGAGAGTGGTTTTTGATTTTATTGATGGTATCGAGATAATTCCAAGGCAACCAATCTTTTGGGTTTTGTTTCCAAAAGTTT
>RRZT011514689.1_pt1 | contig 36425 bp, 25 predicted proteins | sample 2165551 | NCBI WGS metagenome assembly RRZT01 (sample SAMN10456910, study PRJNA506462) | wastewater metagenome | biome: wastewater; feature: sludge; material: wastewater sludge; isolation source: wastewater sludge with Escherichia coli K12::gfp cells carrying plasmid... | place: USA: Moscow, Idaho...
ATTACCTACGTTGTCAGGACGTTGTTAAAAATCAGCTCACAATCATTTAGATTGAACGTGCTTTAGCACGGCCCCTTAGGGGTGAGCCTCGCGAATAAAATGCTCATTTACTACCTGTAAACTGCGCTTTTTCGCTGATTTTTGCCTAGCCCTGACTGCCTCGCTAACATTATTCAGTGCTTCCTTATTTTTATAGAGACTTTCTGTCAGTCAATCGCTTATGAACTCAGCCGCTTTGGACCATGCCTTACTCGAACAACTCTCCACAGCGGTATTGCTGCTGGATCAGCACTTGTCTGTGCGCTACGCCAATCCTGCTGCGGAGCAGTTGTTTGCAACCAGTCGCACACAGTTGCTGGGGCGCTCGATTACGCTGTTTTTTTGGGAAGATGATGAGTGTTTGGATGCGCTCAACAACGCTTTGTTAGATCTGCAGCCCTATACGCGCCGTGAAGCACGCCTGCATTTTCCCAATAGTGGGCAAGTGATTACCATTGATTACACCGCCACGCCATTTAACGGCGCTGGGCTGGCTGGACAACACTTACTGGTTGAGCTGTTTCCGCAAGACCGGATTTTGCGTCTGAGTCGCGAAGACAGTTTATTTACGGCCCATCAAGTGACCCGTGCTTTAGTGCGCGGCGTAGCGCACGAGGTTAAAAATCCGCTGGGCGGCATTCGCGCAGCGGCACAATTGCTGGCGCGGCAACTGTCTTCGCCAGAGTTACAAGAATATACCGATGTGATCATTGCCGAGACTGACCGCTTAAGCCATGTCGTCGACCGTATGTTGGGGCCGCGTCAGCGTTTGCATTTTACTCGGATCAATATTCATCAAGTGTTAGAACGTGTGCGCCTTATTCTGCAAACAGAAGTGGGTGAGGCGATTACGCTGAGCTGTGATTACGATCCCAGCCTGCCCGAGTTGTATGCCGATTTAGATCGCTTGATTCAAGTGGTGCTTAATATTGTCCGTAATGCTGCGCAAGCCTTATTAGAAAATCCAAGCGCGCGTCCTGCTGAAATCATTTTGCGTTCGCGGGTGTTACGACAGTTTACGATTGGTGTGCATCGACATCGTTTGGTCTGTTTGGTGGAAGTGGAAGACAACGGCCCAGGGATTGATGGACCGTTGCTGGAAACATTGTTTTATCCGATGGTCACTGGCCGCGCGCAAGGCACAGGGCTGGGCTTACCGATTGCGCAAGGCATCATTCAAGAGCATGAAGGGCTGATCGAGTGTGAGAGCGCGCCTGGCTGTACAGTTTTTCGTATTTTAATCCCTGTTGACCCACATCTTGCAGCTGACTCAGGAGTACTGCCGTGACTGACCGCGTTTGGATTGTCGATGATGATAAGTCGATGCGTTGGGTACTGGAAAAAGCCTTAAGCCAAGCAGGGTTCAATACTACAACCTTTGCCAGTGCTGAAGAGGCATTGGCGCAGCTGGCAGAGAGGCAACCGGACGTCATTATTACCGATATTCGCATGCAGGGGATGGACGGTTTGGCTTTGTTGGCCTTAGTGCATAAGCGGCATGCCCATGTACCGGTGATTGTGATGACGGCGCATTCTGATTTAGACAGTGCGGTGAAGTCCTACCAAAGCGGTGCATTTGAATACCTGCCTAAACCTTTTGATTTAGATGAGGCGATCGCCTTAGTGCGCCGTGCTTTAGCGCATTCCAAGGAGGTGACTGCCAGCACCGAACACAAGAGCTCGACGAGCGCTATTATTGGCGAAGCGCCGGCGATGCAGGAGGTGTTTCGGATTATCGGTCGGCTTTCGCATTCGCACATGACCGTGCTGATCCATGGTGAATCGGGTACGGGTAAAGAGTTAGTGGCCAATGCTTTGCATCAACATAGCCCTAGAGTGCAGCAGCCTTTTATTGCGCTGAATATGGCTGCGATCCCCAAGGACTTAATTGAGTCTGAGCTGTTTGGTCATGAGAAAGGGGCTTTTACCGGAGCCGCCAGTGTGCGCCATGGGCGTTTTGAACAAGCGCATCAAGGCACCTTGTTTCTCGATGAGATTGGCGATATGCCGTTGGATACACAAACGCGGTTGTTGCGCGTGTTAGCCGATGGCACCTTTTATCGAGTCGGTGGGCACACGCCGATTCGCGTGGATGTGCGGATCATCGCGGCAACCCACCGTGATCTTGAGGTGCTGGTGCGCCAAGGCTTGTTTCGCGAAGACCTCTACCATCGCTTGAATGTGATCCGTATTCATCTGCCAAGGCTCAGTGAGAGACGCGAAGATATTGCGACTTTAGCTGCGCATTTTCTGCAAAAAGCGGCGGATGAACTGGCGACTGAAAGGCGCGTGTTATTGCCTGAAACAGAAGTGTATTTAAGCCAACTCGACTGGCCAGGTAATGTGCGCCAACTGGAAAACACCTGCCGCTGGTTGACGGTGATGGCCTCCAGTCGCGAGGTGATGGTTAGCGATCTACCGGTTGAACTGTTACATCGCCCAAGCGCAGGCGCGGCTTCTGCGCACTGGGACGTTTCTTTGCGGCGCTGGGCAGAGCAGGCGTTGCAGCAGGGCGAGAAAGGCTTGCTGGATCGTGCGCTACCGATGTTTGAACGGGTGATGATTGAAGCGGCTTTAGCCCATGCCAGCGGGCGGCGGCGTGATGCCTCTGCGCTATTAGGCTGGGGACGCAACACCTTAACGCGCAAAATCAATGAATTGGGCGTGCAAGAGCATGCTGCCGACGAGGACAGTACCGAGTAAAACCGTTGTGCACAGTTTTGGTGCGCGGCGGCATAGTTTTGGTGCGCACATACCCTGATAAGACGGGGAAATCTTAGTCTAAGTGCCTGTATGGCGCATGTTTGGGACGTTTCTATAGGTTGGCCTAATCCTTGCTGAATAGAGAGTCAAGCGCGACAGCTTGAGTTGCTTCGCCGCATGTATTTTTTATTTAGATAGGGAGTGTTCCTATGCCTAAGGCAACGCCGCAAGCACCAACGTCAGAAACTGTCCGAGCTGCAAGCGCAGAGGAAATTCAACACGCGATCGACACAGGTCTGTATGCCAATGCCGAGCATGACGCCTGTGGTGTTGGCTTCGTTGCGCATATTAAAGGGATTAAATCGCACGCCATTGTTCAGCAAGGGCTGAAGATTCTGGAAAATATTGACCACCGTGGCGCGGTCGGTGCTGACCCATTAATGGGCGATGGTGCAGGCTTACTGATTCAAATTCCTGATGCTTTTTACCGTGCCGAGATGGCCAAGCAAGGCGTGCAGCTGCCACCAGCGGGTGATTATGGCGTGGGCATGGTGTTTTTGCCCAAAGAAGCTGCCGCACGCCAAGCTTGTGAGCGCGAGTTAGAGCGGGCGATTGCCGCTGAGAAGCAAGTGCTACTGGGCTGGCGTGATGTGCCGGTCAATCGTGATTTACCGATGTCTGCGGATGTGCGCGCCAGTGAGCCGGTGATTCGTCAGGTGTTTATTGGTCGTGGTGCCGACATCATGGTGTCTGATGCGCTTGAACGTAAGTTGTATCTGATTCGTAAAACCGCCTCCGCCAAGATTACTCATTTACGTCTCACGCACAGCTTTGAATACTACGTGCCGAGCATGTCATGCCGTACAGTGATCTATAAAGGTTTATTACTGGCCAATCAGGTGGGGCAGTACTACCTCGACTTGCAAGATCCGCAGTTGGTCTCAGCCTTAGCCTTAGTGCATCAGCGCTTTTCTACCAATACTTTTCCTTCTTGGCCGTTAGCGCACCCTTATCGCATGGTGGCGCATAACGGTGAAATCAACACGGTGAAAGGTAACTTTAATTGGATGCGTGCCCGCGAAGGCGTGATGTCGTCGCCGGTGCTCGGTGATGATTTACACAAACTCTATCCGATCAGCATGGACGGTCAATCCGACACGGCAACCTTTGATAACACCTTAGAGTTGCTGGTGATGGCCGGTTATCCGCTGGCGCATGCCGCCATGATGATGATCCCAGAAGCCTGGGAAAAACATAATCAGATGGATGCTCAGCGCCGTGCTTTTTATGAATACCATGCGGCCATGCTCGAGCCTTGGGATGGCCCGGCGGCGATGGTGTTTACCGATGGTCGCCAAATTGGAGCAACCCTTGATCGTAACGGTTTGCGACCGGCGCGCTTTATTGTCACCGATGACGACATGGTGGTGTTGGCCTCAGAAACCGGCGTGCTGCCGATTGCGGATCAGCGCATTGTGCGCAAGTGGCGTTTACAGCCGGGCAAAATGTTCCTGATCGACTTAGAGCAAGGGCGCATCGTTGAAGATGAAGAACTCAAGCAGCATTATGCGCAGGCCAAACCGTATCGTCAGTGGATTGATAATGTGCGCATGTGTCTAGATAGCTTAAGCGCCGATGCCGAACCCTTGACCTTTACTGAGCCGTTGTTAGTGCGTCAGCAAGCCTTTGGTTATAGCCAAGAAGACATTAAGTACCAATTGGTACCGATGGCGGTTAACGCTGAAGAAGGCATTGGCTCAATGGGTAACGATGCGCCATTGGCCGTGCTGTCAGCGCGCAACAAGCCTTTGTACCATTACTTTCGTCAGCTCTTTGCGCAAGTGACCAACCCGCCCATCGATTCGATTCGTGAAGCGGTGGTGATGTCGCTGGTGTCCTTTATTGGCCCGCGTCCTAACTTGTTGGATATCAATGCCAGTAATCCAGCGCTGCGTTTAGAAATCTCGCAACCGATCTTAGATGTCGCCGATATGGCGCGTTTACGCCATATTGAGCAAAGTTCGGGGGGGAAGTTTCGTACCTCTGAAATTGATATCACCTACCCAAGCCAGTGGGGCAAAGCGGGCGTTGAAGCGCGGATTGCTTATCTGTGCTCAGAAGCTGAAGAAGCGATTCATGCCGGCTGTAATATTTTAATTATCACCGACCGCTACATGAACCGCGATCAGGTGGCGATTCCAGCGTTATTAGCCTTATCAGCCATTCATCAGTATTTGCTGCGTGCCGGCTTACGTACCACTGTCGGTCTTGTAGTAGAAACCGGCAGCGCCCGTGAAGTGCATCATTTTGCGGTCTTGGCAGGTTTTGGTGCTGAAGCCATTCACCCTTATTTAGCCTTAGAAACACTGGCTGACATTGCCCCTGAGTTAGGTGTGAGTGCTGAGCAAGCGTCACAGCATTTTGTTAAGGCCGTGGGTAAAGGCTTAACAAAAATCATGTCGAAAATGGGCATCAGTACCTATATGTCGTACTGCGGTGCGCAAATTTTTGAAGTGGTCGGTTTAAGTGAAGAGTTGGTCAATAAGTATTTTGCTGGCACGCCTTCAAAAATGGGTGGACTGGATATTTTTGATATTGCTGACGAGGCGATTCGCAGTCATCAGCAGGCCTTTAATCCTGCTGCAGTGGCGAGTCAGCAGCTGGATGTCGGGGGTGAATTTGCTTGGCGTGCTGGCGCTGAAGAGCATGCGTGGACGCCCGATGCGATTGCTAAGTTACAGCACAGCACCCGCAGCAACCGCTATGAAACCTTTGCTGAATATGCCGCGATCATTAATGATCAGTCCAAGCGCCATACCACGTTGCGCGGTTTGTTTGAGTTTCGCCTGCAGCCTGAGCGCAGCATTGCTATCGAAGAAGTGGAAGCCGCCAGTGAAATCGTTAAGCGTTTTGCCACCGGAGCCATGTCATTAGGCTCAATTTCCACCGAAGCGCACATGAACCTGGCGATTGCCATGAACCGTCTTGGCGGCAAGAGCAATACCGGTGAGGGTGGTGAAGACCACGCGCGCTATCGCAATGAAATGCAAGGCCAAGCGATTGCTGCAGGGACCTTGTTAAGTGAGGTGATGGGTCAAGACACCGTAGAGGTGGACTACATTCTGCGTGAAGGCGACAGCCTGCGCTCGAAAATCAAGCAAGTGGCCTCAGGACGTTTTGGCGTCACCACGGAGTATCTGGTCTCCGCCGATCAAATCCAGATCAAAATGGCGCAAGGTGCTAAGCCCGGCGAAGGTGGGCAGTTGCCGGGCAATAAAGTGTCCAACTACATTGGTAAGTTGCGCCATGCAGTGCCGGGTGTGGGATTGATTTCGCCACCACCGCACCATGATATTTATTCCATCGAAGATTTAGCCCAGCTGATTCACGACTTAAAAAACGTCAATCCCAGTGCTGATATTTCCGTCAAGCTGGTTTCAGAAGTGGGGGTGGGCACCATTGCTGCGGGTGTGGCGAAAGCCAAAGCTGATCATATCGTGATTGCTGGCCATGATGGCGGCACTGGAGCGGCGGCTTGGAGTTCCATTAAGCACGCAGGCACGCCGTGGGAATTGGGCTTAGCAGAAACCCAGCAAACCTTGGTGCTTAACCGTTTGCGTGGACGGGTGCGGATTCAAGTCGATGGCCAAATAAAAACCGGCCGTGATGTAGTGATGGGGGCCTTATTGGGCGCCGATGAGTTTGGTTTTGCCACCGCACCTTTGGTGGCTTCAGGCTGCATTATGATGCGCAAATGTCACCTCAATACCTGTCCTGTGGGCATTGCCACGCAAGACCCTGAGCTGCGTAAGAAGTTTTCTGGCAAACCTGAAGATGTGGTCAATTTCTTCTTCTTTATTGCCGAAGAAGTCCGGCAGATTATGGCGCAACTGGGTGTGCGCCGTTTTGATGAGTTGATTGGTCGAGCGGACTTGCTCGACATGCGCCAAGGCGTTGAGCATTGGAAGGCGCAAGGCTTAGATTTTAGCCGTGTCTTTGCCTTGCCCGCCGCGCCTGCAGAGGTGCCACGTTTGCACAACAGTCAGCAAGAACATGGTCTAGAGCATGCCCTTGACCAACATTTGATTGCTCAGGCGCAGGCGGCTTTGCTACATGGTAAGCCTGTGCGCATTGAAACTCAGGTCAGAAACACTAACCGTACGGTCGGCGCGATGCTGTCAGGTGCGCTGATTAAAAATCATCCTGATGGTTTAGCCGATGACAGTATTCATGTGCATTGCACAGGTACGGGCGGTCAGAGTTTTGCAGCCTTCCTTGCCCAAGGGATTACCTTTGATCTCGTCGGCGAAGCCAATGACTACAGTGGTAAAGGCTTGTCCGGCGGGCGCTTGATTGTGCGTCCAAGCTGCGACTTTAAAGGCCCGTCGAGCGACAACATCATTGTTGGTAATACCGTGCTGTATGGCGCCACCTCAGGCAAAGCTTTTTTTAGTGGCGTGGCCGGTGAGCGCTTTGCGGTGCGTCTTTCTGGCGCGAGCACTGTGGTGGAAGGTGTGGGCGATCATGGCTGTGAATACATGACCGGTGGCACCGTTGTTGTGCTTGGGCAAACCGGACGTAACTTTGCCGCTGGGATGTCCGGTGGTGTGGCCTTTGTCTATGACCAAGACGGTCAATTTGCCCAGCGTTGTAACACTGAGCAAGTCGCTCTAGAGCCGCTGCTCGATCCTGCTGCGCAAGCGGCGGCGGGTATCCCGTTGCATGCGCAAACAGCCGATGAAACCTTATTAAAGGGTTTGCTTGCAGAGCATTTGCATTTGACTGGCTCGTTACGTGCACAAGCGCTGCTGGCCAATTGGGCGACCGCCAAAAAACGCTTTATCAAAGTCTTCCCGCATGAATACCGTCGTGCGCTGGAACAGATCAATGCGGCTATGCCGGACGCAGTGCCTGCGATTGCGAGTGCGCGCTGCTAGGAGGAATCAAGAATGTCAAAGAATACTGGATTTATCGAGTTTCAACGTATCGAAGAAGAATACGACGCAGTTGAATTACGTCTAAAACATTACAAAGAATTTGTGCATGGCTTAACCCCAGCACAAGCGCATCAACAAAGTGCACGCTGCATGGATTGCGGCACACCCTTTTGTCACAGTGCTTGTCCGGTGAATAATATTATTCCCGACTTTAATGACTTGGTGTATCGCGATGATTGGTACAACGCCAGCAAGGTCTTGCACTCCACCAATAATTTCCCTGAGTTTACTGGACGGGTGTGTCCTGCACCCTGTGAAGCGGCCTGTACTTTAAATATTAATGCACAGCCGGTCGGCATTAAGTCCATCGAGCATGCCATTGTTGAGCGCGCCTATGCCGAAGGTTGGATAAAACCGCAAATAGCCCCCCATAAAACGGGCAAAAACGTGGCGGTGGTCGGCTCTGGTCCTGCAGGTCTGGCGGCAGCGCAGCAATTGGCGCGGGTCGGGCACAGTGTCACCCTGTTTGAAAAAAATGATCAAGTGGGTGGTTTGCTGCGTTTTGGTATTCCTGATTTCAAGCTGGAAAAAGTGCATATCGATCGCCGCGTTGAGCAATTACTGGCTGAAGGTGTCGAGATTCGTACCAACACCTTGATCGGCGATTTACCTGTCGATAGCAAAGTGACCAACTGGGCGACGCAGCGTATCAGCCCAAGCTGCCTGCTGCAGGACTTTGACGCCGTATTACTCAGCGGTGGTGCCGAACAGTCACGTGATTTGCCGGTGCCAGGGCGCGAGCTTACTGGCGTGCATTTCGCCATGGAGTTTTTGCCGCAGCAAAACCGCGTCAATGCAGGCGTGGTGATGCCTGAGCAGTTGCGCGCGGAAGGTAAGCGGGTGATCGTGATTGGTGGTGGTGATACCGGTTCGGATTGCGTGGGAACAGCCAACCGTCAAGGTGCTGCCAGCCTAGTGCAATTTGAACTGATGGCGCGCCCGCCAGAGCAAGAAGACAAGGCGCTGACCTGGCCGTACTGGCCCTACAAGTTACGCACTTCGTCCAGTCACCAAGAGGGCTGTGAGCGAGAGTTTGCGATTGCCACTAAAGAGTTTGTAGGTGAAAACGGCAAGCTGACGGGCCTCAAAACCGTCCGCGTCGAGCTGCAGCAGGGCGCTTTTGTCGAAGTGGCAGGCAGTGAACAATTTTGGCCCGCTGATTTGGTGCTGTTAGCCATGGGCTTTGTCAGTCCTGTGGCCACGCTTCTAGAAGGCTTTGGTGTGGAGTTGGATGGCCGTGGCAATGCTAAAGCCAGTGTGGATGCCCAAGGCGGCTATGCCACTAATGTGGCCAAAGTGTTTAGTGCTGGCGACATGCGTCGCGGTCAATCGCTAGTGGTGTGGGCGATTCGTGAAGGTCGCCAAGCGGCGCGAGCCGTGGATCAATTCTTAATGGGCAGCAGCACGTTGCCCCGTTAATTCTACGTCGATAAGGTCATTATGATTCGTATTAATGAGCACTACCAAAAACTGCAAAACAGCTATTTGTTTGCTGAAATTAACCAGCGCATCCAGGCTTTTCAACAACAACACCCTGAGCGTGAATTAATCCGCTTAGGCATTGGCGATGTCACCCAGCCGTTACCTGACGCCTGTGTGCAAGCCATGCACAAAGCGGTTGATGAACTGGCTGAGCGTCAGACCTTTCGCGGCTACGGCCCTGAGCAAGGTTATGATTTTTTACGCCAAGCCATTGCTGAGCATGATTTTCAAGCGCGTGGCGCCAAGATCAATGCTGATGATATTTTTGTCAGCGACGGTGCCAAGTGCGATACCGGCAACATTCAAGAACTGTTTGCGCAAGATTTACGCTTAGCCATTCCTGATCCGGTCTATCCGGTCTACGTCGATACCAATGTGATGGCCGGACGCACCGGTGCGAGCCAAGCAGGGCGTTATCAGGGTTTGGTCTATCTTGAGTGCACGGCTGAAAACAATTACATCCCTGAACTACCGAGCGAGCCGGTGGATTTGATCTATCTGTGTTTCCCCAATAACCCCACCGGAGCGAGTATCAGCCGTGAGCAACTGCGCCTATGGGTGGATTACGCGCTTGAGCAGAAAGCGCTGATTCTGTTCGATGCCGCCTACGAGGCTTTTATTCAGGATGAGGATGTAGCGCATTCGATTTATGAAATCGAAGGTGCGGAAAAAGTCGCGATTGAGTTTAGAAGTTTCTCGAAAACCGCAGGTTTTACGGGTGTGCGCTGTGCCTATACGGTGGTACCTAAAGCCTGTACGGCTTACACCGCAGCAGGCGTTGCAGTCTCGGTGCGAGACTTATGGATGCGTCGGCACACCACCAAGTTCAATGGCGTGTCTTACCCAGTACAGCGCGCAGCAGAAGCGGTCTATAGCCGCGCCGGTAAAGCGCAAGTGGCCGAGCTGATTGCCTATTACCTAAAAAATGCTGCTTATATTCGCGACGCCTTTCAGCGCATGGGCTTTGCATGCAGCGGCGGTGATAACTCACCGTACATTTGGGTCGAGGTTAAGCAAGATGCCTGGGCATTCTTTGATTTCTTACTGCATAACGCTGGGGTGATTTGTACCCCCGGTGCTGGTTTTGGTCGCTGCGGCGAACAACATATCCGCATCAGTGCGTTCAATCATTTCGACAACGTCCAACAGGCCATGCAGCGCATTGAAGCGGCATTGCTGCACCATTCACCACTTTAAGGGGGCTTGCTGATGCCTATTTCTACAGATTTTAGTCAACGTTTGTACCCGAATCTGCGCCGTATCGCTGCGGAATTTGGCACACCATTTCATATTTATGACGAGCAGGGTATTCGCGATACCGGTCATCGATTACAACAAGCTTTCGCCAATGTTCCAGGCTTTCGTGAATACTACGCGGTGAAAGCGCTGCCCAATCCCAGCATTTTAAAGATTATGGCGGATTTGGGCTTTGGCTTTGATTGCAGTTCGATTGCCGAGTTGGTACTGGCTCGTCAAGCCGGTGGCCGAGGTGAGGACATTATGTTCACCTCCAATAACACTGCCATCGAAGAGTTTATGGCGGCGCAGGAGCAGGGCGGCTGTATTCTGAATTTAGATGATATTGGCCTGCTTGATAAAGTCCCAGAAATGCCAGAACTGGTGTGTTTTCGTTATAACCCCGGCTCAGCACGCAGCGGTAACAGCATCATTGGCGTACCAGAAGAAGCCAAATACGGTTTAACCCACACGCAAATTTTTGCCGCCTTTAGCAAAGCACAAGCGCGTGGCGCGAAACGCTTTGGCTTGCACACCATGCTGGCGTCCAATGAGTACAACCCTGCCTATATGGTGCAAACCACGCAGATGTTGTTAGATCTCGTGGCTGAAGTGGGTCAGAAACTGAATATTGAGTTTGAGTTTATCAATATCGGCGGTGGCTTGGGGATTCCCTATCGTCCAGAAGACTCAGCCTTTGATATTGAGTTGTTAGGCCGCGAAAGCGCAGCGCTATTGCAGACATTTGCCGCGCAGCATGGCTACCAGCCAAAGGTGTATATGGAAAGTGGCCGCTATATCACCGGCCCACATGGGGTTTTGGTGACTCAGGCCATTAACCGCAAAGACATTTATCGCACTTATGTGGGGGTCGATGCTTGCATGTCAGCGTTAATGCGTCCCGGCATGTACAACGCTTATCACCACATTGATGTGCTTGGGAAAACCTCCAGCGCTGACGATGAGGTGGTCGATGTGGTGGGTTCGCTCTGTGAAAACAACGATAAATTTGCCGTGCAACGGGCCTTGCCTGCGATCGTGGATGGTGACTTGCTGATTATTCAAGACACTGGAGCGCACGGCCATGCCATGGGCTTTAATTACAACGGTAAGTTGCGCCCGCAAGAGTTGTTGCTTAGAGCCGATGGTCGCGTTGAACGGATTCGCCGTGCTGAAACGCTTGCAGATTATTTTGCCACCTTGCATTTTGAACCTAAAGAATGGAGTGCATAACGCAATACTTGCTGCTGCTATTGCTGGAAAGACCGTCATTGCCGATACAAGCATGACGGTCTTTTTTGTTAGCGTCTTAGCCTCGATGGGTGAACTCTGGGTAGGCTTCCATGCCGCATTCGCTAATGTCAGCGCCTTGATACTCATCGTGTGGGCTGATACGCAGACCAAAGCATTTCCTCAGCAACCACCAGACGAGCAACGAGCTTACAAAAGCCCAAGTGAAGAGGGTTGCCGCACCAAGCAATTGGCCGAGGAAGGTCGTGCCTGGAGCGCTTAATGGCACCACTAAAAGCCCCAGTAAACCGGCAACACCGTGTACGGAAATCGCACCAACGGGGTCATCCAGTTGGAGTTTGTCCATTAACACGATGGAAAACACCACCAGCGCACCAGCGGCCAAGCCAATCAGTACCGCCAGCACTGGCGTTGGGGTATCGGGGCTGGCCGTAATGGCGACTAAACCGGCTAAGGCACCATTGAGAATCATGGTCAGATCAGCTTTGCGATATTTTAGGTAACTGATCAGCATCGCTCCCAGCAAACCACCAGCGGCAGCAGCATTCGTGTTGAGAAACACCACGGCCACTGAGTGTGCACTGTTGATGTCGCCCAGCTTCAGCACCGAACCACCGTTAAAACCAAACCAGCCAAACCATAAAAGAAAAGTACCAAGTGTCGCCAAGGGTAAGTTGGCCCCAGGAATGGCGCGTGTTTCGCCGCGCTCGCCATATTTGCCCAAACGCGGACCAAGCAGCATCACCCCCGCCAGGGCGGCACTGGCACCGATTAAGTGCACCAGACCTGAGCCGGCAAAATCTTTAAAAGCGAAATCTTCAGTGAGTGAGTACAGGCCAAATACCGCTTGACCACCCCAGCCCCAACTGCCACTGATTGGGTAAATCAAGCCCGTCATAACCACCGCAAAGAGCAAAAATACCCACAGCTTCATACGCTCAGCAATCGCACCGGAGACGATCGACATACAGGTGGCGACAAATACCGCTTGAAAGAAAAAGTCAGCGGCTGGTGAGTAAATCGCCGCGCCGCTAAAACCCTCTTCACGTACTGAAAACTGTCTCAGCACCGCTTCAGCATCGAGCGTGGTAATGCCGGACAGAAAGTAGCCGCCGCCATACATCAATTGATAACCCACGGCCAAGTACAAGGTGCAGGCGAGGGCGTACAACAGGATATTTTTAGTCAGAATTTCTGTGGTGTTTTTCGCGCGCACTAAGCCTGCTTCGAGCATGGCAAAGCCCGCCGCCATCAACATCACCAAGGCGCCGGCGATTAACAAGTAAAAGGTGTCGAGTGCATATTGCAAAGCAAACAGATTGTTTTCCATCAGGGTCTCCTTAGACACATGCAATGGTCGGGCAGTGGAAAGTTACAGCGCTTGTACGCCTGTTTCGCCGGTACGGATGCGCACGACGTGTTCTAAATCCGTTACAAAAATTTTGCCGTCGCCAATGGAGCCGGTATGGGCCGCCTTAATGATGGCATCGATGACGCGCTGCAGGTTGTCGTCGCTGACCGCCACTTCGAGTTTGAGTTTGGGGAGAAAATCCACCACGTACTCAGCGCCGCGATACAGTTCGGTATGGCCTTTTTGCCGACCAAAACCTTTGACCTCAGTGACGGTGATACCTTTTACACCAAGCTCAGAAATGGCCTCACGTACATCGTCGAGTTTGAAGTGTTTGATGATGGCTGAAATGAGTTTCATCGTGCTGTCCTTCATTGAGAGCGTTAATGAAGAAATAGCAATGCGCGTGCCATTTTTTATAAATACTTATATTTCAATGTGTTAGATGTTTTTTGTGAGTATTTTAGCGGTTTTTATGGCTTGAAGTGGGGAGCTTTCTAGGCCGCTGCACTAAAACAGTGCGCGGTTTTTATCCGTTGCCGGCGGCACTTTTAGAATGTGCTTTTTCAGTGCAGTTGCTATTTTTTAGGGCATAAATGGATTCTGCTGTGCTGGTATTGCCTTGATTTATAAGGCTTGGCGTCTTAATCAAGATTGGCACAGTATTGGCTAAAGACTCCCTACTAGACTGCGGAGCTTTTAAGCATGACCTTTATTTCACCCGCTTTAGCCTTTACCAAAATGCATGGCCTCGGTAATGATTTTATGGTGCTCAATGCTACGCAGGCGCCGATCTCATTAACACCCGCGCAGATACGACGATTGGCCGACCGACACTTTGGCGTAGGTTTTGATCAGCTCTTGTTAGTGGAGGCCGCGCAGCAAGCCGATGTGGATTTTAACTATCGCATCTTTAATGCGGACGGCAGCGAGGTGGAACAGTGCGGTAACGGTGCACGTTGCTTTGCGTTGTATGTTCACGATAAAGGCCTGACAACGAAAAACCCTCTACGAGTGGCAACGCGTGCGGGTGTCATCGAGTTAACCATCAATAATGCTGGGCTGGTGCGCGTAAACATGGGCGTTCCCAAAACACGGCCGGCAGATATTCCCTTTATCGCGGCTGCTGAGGCTGACTTTTATGCGGTGGACGTCGCTGGGCAAACAGTAAAACTTGCCGTGGTTAATATGGGCAATCCCCATGCTGTGCTTGCTGTACCTTGCATTGAGCAGGCCGCAGTGCAGCGTTTGGGTTCATTACTAGAAACGCATCCGCGCTTTCCAGCCAAGGTCAATGTGGGCTTTATGCAGGTGCTGGCGCGTGATGTTATCAAGCTTCGCGTCTATGAGCGCGGTACGGGGGAAACCTTGGCGTGTGGCAGCGGCGCCTGTGCTGCGGTCGTGGCAGGCATTCGCGCCGGTTGCTTGGACGCTAAAGTTCAGGTGCTGCTCAGCGGTGGCAGGTTACTCATCGAATGGGCAGGAGGCACTGCACCCGTGATGATGCAAGGCAGCGCAAGTACGCTGTATGAAGGGCAGTGGGTTGACAGTTTGTGAGCAAAATATAGTAATAACTTTAATTTAACAGCCCTGATTTTTTTATAACCGCTCACGAGCTGATGCATGGGTTCGCTTGCACTACAGCGCCTACACTAAAGTTATCCTTATCGGGTACCGATAGCTGTGTTCAGCTTAGGAACTTTTCAATGGCACTAACTATTTCTTCCGCGCATCCTGTGAACCAGCCTATTGCTCGTGCGGTTTCAGCATCGGATATGTCGCCGACGCAAGGCAGTGCTGCTGAAAAAGACCAGCGTTTACCTTCCGTAGGCGAGGTGCTTAATCAGCGCATGCAAACGCTGCGACAAGCCACACGGGATATGCTCAAGACCTTGCACACGGTCAGTGAGTCGCGCAAAGCGGCTGCACGGCAGCGATTAGAACTGGTTAAAGAGCGCATTAAGATGCTTAAAATGCTAGTTTCTTCTGGCTTGGCCTCTAAAGGCGTATTGCGCGAGATACGAGCATTAGCGAAAGAACTGGGTCAGGTGGCGAAAGAACTCAGTGGTAACTCTCCGGCAGTTGCAGCTTCGGATGCTTCTCAAAACTCTCAAGATGATGGGGGGGAGCAAGCAGCACTGACGGCAGAAGAGGAACTTTTGACCAGCGGCATAGCGACTGAGCATGAGCATAAAGCCGAATATGAGGAAGAGTTAGAAGCAAACTCAGCCCCTGCAAATGAGGGCTCTGAAGAGTCTGCTGGCGATGCCGAGGTTAAAGCACAAGCCGAGCGCGAAGCCAATTCCCTTGGTGTTTATCTACAGAATCAAAATAACAACGATGCTAACCAGCGCCGACAAGATGCGGAGTCGATTAAAGAGGCTTTAAGCTTATTGAAAGCACTTGTTGCAATGGTGAAAAGTCTGGGTTGGAATGACCCAGAGTCCCGTAAGGAATTGGAGAAGATCAACAATCTATTAAGTGACGCAGAGAGCATCGCAAGCAACATGACAGGCAGCATCGTTGGCGGGATTACCCTGGGTAATATAGTTTCGGTCAATATTTGACCCCTGAATGAGAGGTTGTTTATCAGGGTTAGCCTATTGCACAAAGCGCTGAGAGCTGTCCTTTATTTAATTCCCATGGCAGCTACAAGTTGAGTGAAAACTCGATTTGAAAAAGCTGAACTCTTGGTGCTGTAGATGGTTAGAATCGAATGTCATTGCTGAAAACCCTATTTATCTTAGCTGTGCTAATGATTCTGCTGTGTTTCAATACGCCTGCGTTTGCTAAGCCTTGGAATATAGGTGAGGACATTCCTTACAGTGTGTTAGTTGATGCAAAGGGAGCGTTCACTTTTGAGCAAGCGGAACAGGTTTTGCGTTTTGACGCTGCAACACAGCAAAAGAACCTTTCTCGAAGCTATAGCCGAGATACATTCTGGCTCAGGTTTGAACTTCCACCCAATGTGTTTGACCAGAAAGATCGCTGGCTAGAGCTTGGGCCTAACTTTGTTGATGATATTCAGTTGTTTTTTCGAGAAAAAGGTGCTGATGGCCAATGGCAAAGCAGGCAAACCGGTGATCTGTTTAATAGTGTGAGCGATCTAGATTACCGTAATCCTGTCTTTATTTTACCGGCACCCACTGTAGAAACAGCAGGCTACGAAGTCGTGATTCGAGTGCGCAGTACCAGCACCGTGCTTTTGGCTGCTACTGTCTGGACTCCAGAAGAGTTTCTTGGCCATGCCGCGCGCAGTACATCGTTCTGGAGCTTCTACTTTGGCTTAGCCGCTCTAAGTAGCTTACTGGCATTGGTCTTGGCTTTAATTCTACGTACGCATTTACTCTGGACAGCTACCGCCTTTTCAGTGGCTTATGTGTTTGTCGCCAGTGTGCAAGGTTATGTGGACTGGGTTCTACCTGTGCTCGCCATTCCACTGCAACACTATGCCACCAGTGTTTTGATCTTGCTTTCGTTTGCTGTATTGATGTGGATGAGCAGTGAAATCGTCAATCTTAGACAGCATTTGCCGTGGGCCCATAAGATTTTAATGGTGGCGTGCGGAGTTACTTTATCGCTATTGGTTTTGATTCCTTTAGATTTGTATAGCATCGCAATCAAAATAAAAACTGCCATTTTGCTGATCGCTTATACGTTATTTATTTACTCAGTCTTGCATATTTGGATTAGAGATAAGTTTCCATTATCGACGCTAGCGCTGGGCATCAGCCCGATAGTGTGTATGGTCGCCAGCTTGTTTGGAGTGTTCTCTGCTTTTGGCTGGATTCCTTTTTATCAAGAAGTCTATGTGATTTGGCAGTACGCCTTGGTTGAAAATATGTTGCTGGTACTGGCGATCAGCGTTTATCGCATACGCAAAAGACAACAGGAGGAATTTGAACGACAAAAGCTGACCCGCGACTTAGCCGCAGAGCGCGAAGCCAGTTTTAATCAGCGCCAGTTTATGGGCACTGTATCGCACGAGTTTCGCACGCCATTGGCGATTATTTCTGCGGCATTAGAAAATTTGCAATTATCTGAGTCTGAGGACGATAGTCCTCGTCTTGGACGTTATCAAAAAATTGCACGAGCGAGTGAACGTTTGATCCAGCTTACCGATAACTGTTTGGCTGATGCACGTCTATCGGCTGATGCAACAGCCCTCTATTTAGAGCCAACAGACTTGATGCGTTTGGTTTCGTCGGCCGCCTCGCTTGTGCACATCTCGGATACGCATCAGTTAGTATTGACCGTCAATGGTGATCCAGAGGCGGTTGCGGCTTGCCATTATCAGGTATTGGTGGATTCGGCGATGATGAGAATTGCAATGTCTAACGTGATTGACAATGCCATCAAATATTCAAATGGTGGCGATATTCGTATTGATTGCAGTGTGTCGGACGCAAAGGTAACTGTGCTGATTTATGATCAAGGAACAGGTATTGGCACTCTAGAACCAGACGAGCTCTTTCAACGTTATCGCCGCGGCAATTCGTCAAAACATGGCACTGGATTGGGTTTGTTTGTGGCCCAGCAAATCGCTAATGCTTCAGGTGGAAGCTTAAAGCTGTTGCGCAGTACCGCTCAAGGCAGTTGTTTTGAGTTTACGTTAAAGCGGGCTATGGAGGATTAATCTCAGATGAATGTGAGCAAACCGAATATCGCCGTGATTGAAGACTCTAGTGATTTGCGTGAGGAGTTAAGCTTTTATCTCACGCAAAAAGGTTACAAGGTCTGGAGTGTGGGCAGCGCTGAAGCATTTTGGAAAGAACTGCATTTAAGTCCAGCCGATATTGTCTTGGTCGATATTGGTCTGCCGGGTGAAAATGGTTTTAACGTGGTTGAGCAACTGGGGAAAATGCAGAACTTTGGCTTAATCATCATCTCGGCGCGTGGCAGTCAAGAGGACAATAGGCTGGGGTTACAAAGCGGTGCCGACCTGTATTTGGTCAAGCCTATTAGTTTTTCGCACTTGGTGTCATCGATCGATGCTCTGTGGCACAGAATGCAAAACAGCCAAATGCATACTGTTAGCCGGCCCAATACGGCTGAGCGCTGGGTGTTAAATAGTCAAACCAGAGTTTTAGTCTCACCCTCCAATGGCGAGCTGAAACTGTCTCAGCAAGAACACAACTTGGTTGCTGCATTGAGTGATGCACCGCAAGAAGTGTTCTCTAAAGAAACACTGCACAATTTGTTGTTTCCATACGAGGAAGACAGCGATGAGCACCGCATTGACGTGATTCTTAATCGCTTGCGTAAAAAAGCGCGTGAGCAGCATTTCAAATTACCGATTCATTCCATCTTTGGTAAAGGTGTGGTGTTTACTGGGCAGATAATAAAGAAGTAAAACTAAGACTTTTGAGAGAATTGAGAATGATGTATTCAAATTCTTTTTCATAGACTAGCCCCAACAGCTGTTTATGCAAGTTTGGGGTGTGTTATGAATAATAAGGTCTTTTCGACACCTGAAAGGCTCTCGCAGCGGGTTTGCTGCAAAGTGATGTTCTCCAGTCTTGTTCTTTGGTTTTTTTGTGTTGCTGCTCAAGCATCACCGGTTGTAAATATCGGCCAAGAAACCGTTCAGCTGACGAGTTTCCCAATTGAATATTTCATCGATGATTCACAGTTGCTCGACTATCAATCAGTTCGCCAAGAGGCGTTTCAGAACACAACGAGTACCACGACCCTTGGCACTCAAGCCACAGTGACTTGGTACCGAATTAGGCTCTACAATTCAAAACAACAAGATAAGAATCTTTTCCTGAATTTACCTAAAGCTTATCACGTGCGATCGATCCAAATAGTCGAAGAGCGCTCTGAAGGTTTAACCAAGCAAACTTTGCTAGACCTCAATCAAGCAAGTGATCACCCTCTGATGTACCGCGGCGCAGTGGTTTATCCTTTTGTTGTGCCTGCCGAAGATACTACTGTTCTGTACGTGCGCAGCCACGACTACTCACACCAGTGGTTTGCTTCAGAAATCTACGATGAGGAGCACTCGCGAAGAGCGCTAGTAGGCAGGCATCTGGATATAGCTCTACTGGTCGGCATGATGCTGGCGCTAGTGTTTTACAACGGTTTGCTGTATTTCGCGACGAGCAGAAAAGAAAATATTCTTTATTCACTCTATCTGATCTCAGGATTAACTTGGATTGCATTGTCTTACGGCTTGATTAGCAAGGTATTTAACCTCTATGGCGACAGTGTATTTATCTTGAATTTATCGGTGTTTACTATGCCGATTTTTCTCTTGCTGTTTATGATGACTATTTTTGAGACACGGCAGTTTTACCTCAAAGAACATCGTGCCCTGCAAGCTGTGTTGGTGTTGTTGGTGGCCGCGTTTTTATATGGTTTGGTTGATATTACCCAGGCATTGAAGCCTGCGGCAATCCTAGCGTTGCTGATGATGGTGGTAACTTTTTCGGTCAGTATTTCATTGCTACGTAAGAGAAACCCCTTAGCCTTGTTCTTTTTAATTGGTCATACCTTTTTTATTATTTTTAACGGGTTTGCGGTCACGTATTACATGGGCTTGGTGAAGCCTAATTACATTAATAGCCATGGTGTTGGGATAGGCATTGTCCTTGAAGCACTAACCTTGGCATTTATTATTTCCTACAGAATAAAAATTCTCGAGCATATCCGTTCCAAGCAGGACGAGTTAAAAAAACAAGCTTCGACTGATCCGCTTACCCAGCTCTATAACCGCCGATATTTTATAACTGAAGGCGGCTGTATGCTCAAAAAAGCGAATCTAAATAAAACGCCAATATCAGTTTTAACCATTGATATTGATCATTTTAAGGCGATCAACGATAACTATGGACACAATGTTGGTGATTTAGTGTTAATCACTATGGCGGGTGTTTTTCAGCGTTATAGTCGTGATAAAGATTTAATTGCGCGCTTTGGCGGTGAGGAGTTTGTGATTCTGTTACCTGATGCAGACTATGCAGAGGCGCTAGAGTGTGCTGAGCGTATTCGCTTAGGTGTGCAAATGCACCCTTTCACAGTGAACGATGGAATGCTTTTGCAAGTTAGAGTCAGTATTGGCGTGACAGCTATCGATGTTACGGTGTCGGAGTCTCTAGAGAACGCCATTGATCGAGCAGATAAAGCGTTGTACCAAGCCAAATCTCTAGGTAGAAACCGTGTGTGTGGCGCTGAGTCCTTAGACAGTGCAGCTTGCCAGCCAACAGAAGAAGCCGCGACAAAGTACCTGTCATAACCATTAAAGCAAGCAGCCAGAATAGGATCTCATCTGACTGCAAGACCTTAACGTGAGGGCTCTTATGACTGTTGGGTTGAACTGTTGTCTTTTAGAGACTCAAGTTTAGTTTGCAAAAAGTCATCATAGCCTTTTTGTACGAGCTCAAAGGTTTTGCCAATTTCGACGGCGATAGAACTGCCTTCACCGAGCACACCAAGACCGCTAAGAATTTTTGATGCCTCGCCATAGCCTTGTTCAAAGCCACCACGAATGATTCCAACGAAATCACGCACGACTTGCTCGGGGTCTTTATTGGGGTGTTGTCTGGCGTAGGTGTCAAAAAATGCAGTCGATTGAGACAAAATGCGCTCGGCTGTCGCTTCTGGGCTATTGTCTTGCTGCATTGCGACTTGCAATGCATTGGCGCCAAACTCAGGGGCTAAAACTTCGTTAATGTGGTCTATAGCGCTGCGGTAAAGCAATGCCAGTGAGTTGTTTCCAGAACTAATTGATACCTCTAATGATGCTTGCAATATCTGTGCACTAAGCTGAGTGCGCTGACCTTCCACACTTGTGGCAGCTTTTTTTTGCGCCTCATCTAACTCGGAGCTTTTAGTATCGACTTGCGCTGTGGTGTTCGTCATACGCGGTTGAGGCGAGTTGGGCGTAATGGGTAAGGTCATGATAGGACTCCTGCGGTTAATCCGCTGTCTAGGCATAAAGCTACTTCTAAGTAGTATATCGGCCGATATTGGAAAACATTAAAGCTAACAAGGTGTAGAGTGTTAGCCATTGGTTTTTCGGTTTGAGTGCGTTGGCTCGTGATCGTTAAAGCTGTTGTTGCATCCCTTGCATCTCTAGCGCAAATCAGTACAATGGCCGCGCACCAAATCGCTGGTGCATGCGTTATGGCGACCCTGTCGGTCCCCTCGCAACGATTAGCCGTAAACCTGGTCAGGCCCGGAAGGGAGCAGCCATAGCGGTGACATTGTGTGCCGGGGTGTGGCTGGCAGTGGTTGCCACCTAATGAGTCTCTGCCGTTAGCAACCCTCCGCGCAAAATTCAAATAAAGCCTCTTCGCCAACCCTGTTGCGGGTGCATTTTTTCTTGTGCTCCGTTAGCATGGGCGTCTGTTTTTCTGTCGGTCTTTGGTTGCTATGAGTTATCAGGTTTTAGCCCGTAAATGGCGCCCCCGTTCATTTCGTGAAATGGTTGGCCAAACTCACGTTCTAAAAGCTTTGATCAATGCGCTTGATCATCAGCGTTTGCATCATGCCTACCTATTTACCGGTACGCGCGGTGTGGGCAAAACCACTATTGCGCGGATTATGGCGAAATGTCTGAACTGCGAGCAGGGCATCAGTTCGACGCCTTGTGGTGAGTGTTCAATTTGTCGCGAAATTGATGAAGGACGTTTTGTCGACCTGATTGAAGTCGATGCGGCGAGTAAAACCAAGGTTGAAGACACCCGTGAAATGCTCGATAACGTGCAATATATGCCGACGCGCGGGCGTTACAAAGTCTACTTGATTGACGAAGTGCACATGCTCTCGACCAGTTCTTTCAACGCCTTGTTGAAAACACTGGAAGAGCCGCCACCCTATGTTAAGTTTTTATTAGCCACTACTGATCCACAAAAGTTACCACCGACCGTACTGTCCCGTTGCCTGCAGTTTTCTTTGAAAAACATGCCGCCTGAGCCGATTGTTGGTCACTTGCAAAATGTGTTGACCAGCGAAAATATTCCCTTTGAAGACGATGCGCTGTGGCTACTCGGCCGAGCTGCGGATGGCTCGATGCGTGATGCCATGAGTCTCACCGATCAAGCGGTGTCTTTCGGTAATGGCCGGGTGTTTGCTGATGATGTCCGGGCGATGCTGGGTACGCTGGATCAAGGTCAGATTTATGGCGTGCTCAAAGCCCTGATTGCCGGTGATGCCCGTGCAGCACTGAGTGCCGTTGCTCATCTGGCTGAGCACGGTCCAGATTGGGCGGGGGTGTTAGCGGAAATCCTCAATGCTTTGCATCGTATTGCCATCGCGCAGTTGTTGCCAGATGCGATAGATAACGGGCAGGGTGATCGAGCGCAAGTGCTTGAGCTGGCAGCTATTATTGCGCCAGAAGATGTGCAGTTTTACTATCAGCTGGGTTTGATTGGTCGTCGTGATTTACCTCTGGCGCCCGATCCCCGTGATGGTTTTGAAATGGTTTTGCTGCGTATGTTGGCGTTTCGTCCTGCCAACTTACCAGGCGCACCGAGCACGCCTTTAATTCAATCAGCTGCAGTGACTTCGGCAAGTACAATGACAACTTCGACACCCGGCAGCAGTGCTGTGACAGCTAACGGGCCGTCTGAGATTGTCGCTAACGTTGCGCCTGCAACACCGGCCGTTGTTTCAAGCACAGCCGTTGAGCCGCGCGCCGCGGTGTCGAGTGCTACACCGCCAAGTCAGCCAAATGCTGTGGAGTTGGAGCCGGCGGTTGCAGCTATGGCACCAGCAGTCGCGAGTATGAGTTCTTCAGCTGAGACGGTAGAACATATTCATGCACCTTGGGAGGAGCAACCAGCCGCTGCTGTTACGCCAGAAACAGTCGAACCAGCAGCGCTGCCAACAGCGTCAGCCACTGTAGTGGTGGAGCAAGTGGCGATGACTGCAGAGCGGCCTGATGACGCTGAGACATTCAGCGCCGCAGATGGTATTGCCCGCACCGCCAGTAACCAAGAAGCCGCGGCAGACTATCAAGAGCAGGATTACAGTCAGGCATTCGCTGCAGAAACAGAGTCAGTTGATGAGGACGACAGTTATCTCGAGGCTGAGGCGTTTCAAGCCTACGATTATGTTTCCAGTTTAAGTGAAGAGGATGCCAAACTGGCACAAAGCAATGTGCATTTGGCTGATTTGCAGCCCAGCATCCCCGTTGCCACAGGCTTAGCGGCCGAGTGGCAAGCCTTGTTTGCGCAATTGAAGCTGGCGGGAATGACCGCTAGCATTGCTGCCAACTGTGTGTTGGTGGAGAAAAGCGCCTCCACTTGGCTGTTGCACCTTGATCCCAATCACAGTGCTTTATTTAATGACACTCAATTGCAACGTATTAGCGATGCGATTAATGCGCAGTTGCCCACTCCGATTGAGTTGAACATTGCAGTGCATGCCATTGATCAGGAGTCACCGGCATTGGCGCTGCTGCGCAAACAAGCAAAACGTCAACAAGAAGCAGAAGCTGCAATCCATTCTGATCCCATAGTATTGCAGTTAATGGATACCTTTGGCGCTATAATCAGCGCTGATAGTATCCAACCCATAGACTCGGTAATGTAAGGAATCCCGTATGAAAGGTGGTATGGCTGGCCTGATGAAACAGGCGCAACAGATGCAAGAAAAAATGCAGAAAATGCAGGAAGAATTGGCCAATGCTGAGGTGACTGGTCAATCTGGTGCAGGTCTTGTGAGTATTGTCATGACGGGTCGTCATGATGTGCGTCGTGTCAGTATTGATGACAGCTTATTGCAAGAAGATAAAGAAATTCTTGAAGACCTTATTGCTGCTGCAGTCAATGATGCGGTTCGTAAAATTGAGCAAAACAGCCAAGAGAGCATGGCCGGTATGACCGCTGGCATGCAATTGCCCCCCGGTTTTAAATTACCCTTTTAATGCTGTTGGGCCAGCGTTTAACTCAATGTCCTTGAGCTAGACTGCTGGCTGGTCCTGCCGTTTTGCAGTGGCTGGTTTACTTAAGCAGCTGCTGTATCTTTTTTGTTAGTCAATGCTCTGGGTATTCATGTCGTTTAGTCCTTTGATTCGTCAACTTATTGATGCCTTTCGTGTTTTGCCGGGCGTTGGTCAAAAAACCGCGCAGCGCATGGCTTTGCAGCTATTGGAACGTGATCGCAGTGGCGGGCAACGTCTTGCACAAGCGCTGAGTCAAGCGATGGAGTGTGTAAGTTATTGCCGTTCTTGCCGCACGCTCAGCGAGGATGAAATCTGTAATTTATGCAGTGATCAGCGTCGTGATGATAGTCTGCTGTGCATTGTGCAAGGCCCGATGGATGTCTATGCCGTTGAGCAAACCGGTTATCGTGGTCGTTATTTTGTCCTGAAAGGGCATTTGTCGCCGCTCGATGGTTTGGGTCCAGAAACCATTGGCATCCCTGAATTGCTTGGTCGCGTCAATGCTGGAAATTTCACTGAAGTGATTCTAGCCACCAACCCCACTGTCGAAGGCGAAGCCACCGCGCATTACATTGCGCAGATACTGGCTGATAAACAGCTGATCACCTCACGCTTAGCGCATGGTATGCCGCTGGGTGGTGAGCTGGAAATGGTTGATGGTGGCACCCTCAGTCACGCCTTAGCAGGTCGACGCCCAATGCAAATGTAGTGTGCTGCTGGGTTGAGGTATTGAACGGATGTGGGCCAGCGGCCAACGCTCCCATAAAGTTTGGCTCAAGCCTTGGCTGGCAATGCGCGCGGCCCGTGCGCTCATGAAGTTTGGTTCTGGCATTGCGTGGGAGCGCGGGCGGCTCGCCCGCATCTTATGCTTAAGGTATTGAATGAGCGGTGCAGGGTTATCCACAGAAGCTGTGGATAACTTTGTTGGTAAGTTGGTTGTAAATGCCTGCAAGGCTGATGTTGCGGGGCTCTAGCTCAAATTGTTGAAAAATCAAACGTTATAAAAAACCCTTTGTAATCAATATGTTAAGAGTTTTTATAAAGCTATTTAATAAGCCTGCAAAGAAAGTGTTAAATAAAAAAGTCAACCCTTAAAATGTGGACAAGTTTATTCAAATGTGCAGTTTTTGAGTTGACAATAGCGTCTTTCTAGCGCTAGGAACGAGCAAGAATCTAACCTTTAAGAGGTGTGATTCCTATTGCTGCAGGGCTGTGCATGCCAATCGCTGCATGATCAAATTCCGCCTCTATACTGATCTGTACGCAGAGACTTAGCGCAGTAATACCTGTCTATTCGCGCAGAGGATTAAGCGCAATGAGCTAAAGCGTAGTAAGATTAAAACCAATACATTCAATTGTAATTTAAAGCGTAGCCGAAGATGACTGTTAACCCTGCTAATCCCGATTACTTTGAGCAAGACAATGACGATTTAGCCATCGCTCCAGCGCGTCCGGTGTTACAACCACCACCGATGTACCGCGTGCTGATGCTCAATGATGACTTTACACCAATGGATTTTGTCGTGGAGGTCTTAGAACGTTTTTTTGCCATGAGCCGTGAGCAGTCAACACAAACGATGTTGACTGTGCATAATCAAGGCTATGCGGTGTGTGGCATATATACCCGTGATATTGCTGAAACCAAAGCGCATCAGGTCAGTCAATATGCACGTGATTGTAATCACCCTTTATTGTGTGAAATTGAAAAAGACGCTTAAAGGTATGTGGCCTAAGTGAGGTGAAACCATGTTGAATTTAGAACTTGAGGTCACCCTCAATCTTGCATTTAAAGATGCGCGCGTCAGTCGTCATGAATACATGACAGTAGAGCATTTACTGTTGGCTTTACTGGATAACCGTGAAGCCGCTCAGGTGTTACGTGGTTGCGACGTCAATATCGACTTACTCCGCCATGATTTGCGCACCTTTATTGAAAATACCACGCCAATCTTGCCTGAGCATGCTGAAGACACTGACACTCAGCCAACCCTGGGTTTTCAGCGCGTGCTACAGCGTGCAGTATTTCATGGGCAAAGCTCTGGTAAAAATGAAGTGGGTGGTGCCAGTGTGTTGGTAGCCATCTTTAGTGAAGCCGATAGTCATGCGGTGTACTTGCTTAATCAGCACAACGTGCAGCGCCTTGATGTCGTCAGTTATATCTCACATGGCATCGGCAATGAGCGTGCTGAGCCTAACACTCAGCAATCTGATGTTGAAGAGGATGACGGTCAGCGCGATAGCGCAAGCAATCCTTTACTGGCCTATGCTCAAGATTTAAATGAACAGGCTCGCCAAGGCCGCATTGATCCATTGATTGGCCGTGCTCATGAGTTGGAGCGGGTTGCACAAATTCTCGCGCGTCGACGTAAAAACAATCCTTTATTGGTTGGCGAAGCGGGTGTGGGTAAAACGGCCATCGCTGAAGGTTTGGCCCGTCGCATTGTTGATGGCGATGTGCCGGATGTGTTGCGTGACAGTGTTGTTTATTCGCTGGATTTAGGTGCATTGCTGGCGGGTACGAAGTACCGCGGTGACTTTGAGAAGCGTTTAAAAGCTCTGCTCAATGAATTACGCAAGCGCCCGCAAGCGATCTTATTTATTGATGAGATACACATGATTATTGGCGCCGGCTCTGCCTCTGGCGGCGTTATGGATGCATCGAATCTGTTAAAGCCACTGCTGTCCTCTGGTGAGATTCGTTGCATTGGCTCTACCACTTATCAAGAGTTTCGGGAAATTTTTGAGAAAGACCGGGCCTTAGCGCGTCGCTTTCAAAAAGTTGATATAACCGAGCCTTCAGTGGAGGACACCTATCACATTTTACAGGGCTTGCAAGAAGGTTTTGAAAAGCATCACCAGATTCCTTACACCGATGCTGCGTTGCGTGCAGCATCGGAGTTGGCGGCAAAACATATCAATGATCGCTATATGCCAGATAAAGCCATTGATGTCGTCGATGAAGCGGGCGCCTATCAACGGTTACAGCCGAAAGAGTCGCGCGCAACCTGTATCGATGTGCGTCAAATTGAAGATGTGGTGGCAAAAATTGCCCGCATCCCTGCTCGACAAGTCAGCAGTTCAGACAAAGAGCAACTACGCCATCTTGAGCGCGATTTGCGCTTAACTGTGTTTGGTCAAGAAGCAGCGATTGAGGCTTTGGCAACGGCGATTAAACTGTCACGCGCGGGGCTCAAATCAGCCAATAAACCGGTTGGCTCGTTCTTGTTTGCAGGTCCTACAGGTGTCGGTAAAACAGAAGTCGCCAAGCAATTGGCCAACTCGCTTGGCATTCCATTGCTGCGATTTGATATGTCCGAGTATATGGAGCGCCATACAGTTTCGCGACTTATCGGCGCACCTCCAGGTTATGTTGGCTTTGACCAAGGCGGTTTATTGACGGAAGCGATCACCAAGCAGCCGCATTGTGTGTTGTTGTTGGATGAAATCGAAAAAGCTCACCCAGAAGTCTTTAACTTGCTGCTGCAGGTAATGGATAACGGCACGCTCACCGACAATAACGGCCGCAAAGCTGATTTTAAGCACGTCATCTTGGTGATGACTACGAATGCGGGGGCTGAGTCTGCTGCGCGAGCATCCATTGGTTACGCTAAGCAAGATCACAGCAGCGATGCTATGGAAGTGTTGAAGAAAACCTTTAGCCCCGAGTTTCGTAACCGTCTTGATAGCATTATTCAATTCAGTCGTTTAAGCCCTGAAACCTTGCAGTCCATTGTTGATAAGTTCTTAACCGAGTTACAGGCGCAATTGGAAGAGAAACAGGTGCAATTGGATGTCAGCGCTGCCGCGCGAAGTTGGCTGGCTGAACATGGTTATGATGCTGATATGGGTGCACGACCTATGGCACGCTTGATTCAAGATCATATTAAACGGCCTCTGGCGGAAGAGATTCTGTTTGGTGCGCTGGCGGATGAAGGCGGGATTGCGCGTATTGATGTAAAAAATGATCAACTTGTATTGATCTGTGTAAAGGCTTGCAACCCAGAGCCTGCTTAAAATAAGCCGAAATGAATAGATAGCAGGACATGCCCACAGGCGTTTAGGCTTTTGGCATGTATCCTGCTTTAGGTTAACTGTTGCTTGGCGTTATATTGCCGTCGCGTCAAAAAAACAACACTAAACAGGCCGCTGCTGTGTATTTCAGTGCAATCTATGAGCAGCAGATATATCCCTTTAGTTGTTGGCCTTTTTGCCGATATAAAAAAGCCTAGCATGTCGATGGTGTGAGCTCAGTAGCAATTTATAGTGCATGGCTCGCTGTCACTAGTAGGTCACTCTTTTTAGCGGTTTTGGGAATAATAATTATGGATCACCAGTCAGAACAGCGTCAGATGTCGGTGCAAACAAAAATAAATATTGCCTTACTCTCGGTGTTTTTTGTTGTCATGGCCGCTTCATTGGTTTTTTCTGTTAGCAATGAGAAAAAATTGGTGCTAGAGGTTGTTGAGCAGCAAACTAAGGATACTGCTGATAGCTATTTTGACAGCATTAATACCATGATGCTGACGGGAACGATGGCGCAACGTAATGTACTGCGTGATAAAATCCTTGCGCGCCCGGGGATTACTGACGCGCGAATCATTCGTGCAGATTTAATTACCTCAGTGTTTGGCCCTGGCTATGATCACCAGGCTCCAGCTGATGAGTTAGATCGTCGTGCTCTAGCGGGTGAAGAAATTATTGAAGTCAGTGATGATGGACGTGGCCGAGTGCTAACGGTCATTAACCCAATTCATGCATCAAAAGACTACCGTGGTACCGATTGTCTGGGTTGTCATCAGGTGGCGCCAGACTCTGTAGTGGGGGCGGTACGTATCAGCTATTCCTTAGATGCGCTGGACAACCAAGTTGAACATAATATGTGGATGGCCGTCACCATTCAGTTGTTATTGCTGCTGGCCGGTCTGGCGGTGATGATATTTATCGTGCGCCGTACTGTTATTAAACGCATTCATGCCATGCGCCATACGATGGAAGCAATCGCCAAAGATGATGATTTGAGTTACAGCGTGGTTGTTGAGAGTCGTGATGAGGTGGGTGCAATGGGGGATGCCTTTAACCGAATGATCGCGAAGTTTAAGCAGAGTCTGCATGCGGTAGCAGATGTCACTCAGCAGTTGCATGATGTCTCTGATCAGGTGTCGCATGTGGCTGATACAACCTTGCAAGCCGTTGTTGAGCAGCGCACAGAAACCGATATGGTTGCTTCTGCGATGAATGAAATGAGCGCAACGGTGCAGGAGGTTGCTCGTCATGCCACCCAAACTGCAGCGGCCTCGCAAGGAGCTGACGAAGAGTCTAGGCAAGGTGTGCTGGTCGCTCAGCAAGCCATTGAAGGTATTCATGAGCTTATCGCTGAAATTGAAAGTGCAGCTCAAGTTGTGCAGCAAGTTGAAACCGACACAGCCAATATCAGTGCGGTATTGGATGTGATCAAAGGCATTGCCGAGCAAACCAACTTGTTGGCCTTGAATGCTGCCATTGAAGCCGCCCGTGCCGGCGAGCAAGGCCGTGGTTTTGCGGTAGTCGCTGATGAAGTGCGCACCTTAGCATCGCGCACACAAAAATCGACTGAAGAAATTCAAAATATGATTGAGCGTTTACAGCACGGTGTTAAAAATGCAGTTGGTGCGATGGAAGGGGCTCAGCAGCGAGCCACTAAAGGCTCTGACTGCGTTGAAAAAGCGTCGCAAAGCCTGCATGTGATTGCCGCTGAAGTGGCGACGATCAATGATATGAACACTCAAATTGCTACTGCTGCAGAAGAGCAGAGTGCTGTTGCTGAAGAGATTAACCGCAATATTACAACGATTAGCTCGATTGCCGATAACACCTCAACCGGTGCTACACAAACAGCACGTAGCAGTGAGGAGTTGGTGCGCTTAGCGGCTGAATTACGTCGTTTGGTGAATCAATTTAAACTCTAATCGCTTGGCTCAATAAAAACGCGCTACGGCGCGTTTTTTTGTAAGTGGCGCACTTGTTCTTGTAGGGCGCTGATGGTGCGATTGGTTTGTGCGCGATAGGCATCAAAGTCGGCCAGCGATGGCCCATTATGAGCAGAAGAGGTTGTGCTAGAGCGCTGCTCTAACTCGCTGCGCAGAATCAACATATCTTGTTGCAGGCGCGTTAGCTCAGCGCTAGTCACCGTGTTTTTTTGCAGTGCAGCCAGTTGAGTTGCGATATGTGCTAGCTTTTTCTCTTGTTCGCTCAATTGTGCAAAGTGTTGCTGATGCTGAGTGCTGGTTTTATGTAGGTCCGTCAATTGTTGTTGGTATGACGCAAGGCCAGTGCGAAGTTCTTGCTGCACTGTGCTTAGAGTGTTTTTTTGCTGCTCCAATACCTGCTGTTGTTGTTCGCTATGCTTTTTCATTACAGCCAAAGCATCGACTAAAGTGCTCAGCTCGTTGCTGATTTTAGTCAGCTGCGCCGCGTGTGCAGCCGTGCTGATCTGCTGTTGTTTAGCCGTTTCTACGGCCGCGCTTTCAATCTTATTAAGGCGCATTTTTAAGCGTTCATTATCACCCAGTACACTCGATTCAGTGGCAGTAAACTGTCCGGAAATCGCTTTAATGCGGCCTTCAGCATCTTCGCTGATCCGCGAGAAGCTGTCTTGCGTGGCCACCAGTTGCTGCTCAAGCAGCTGCATACGTTGCATACTCCACCAGACAAAACTGGCGCTTGCGCAAACGAGAGCAAAGCTAACTGCCGACAAGATTCCGACTGCTTTGCTTGATGAGGACGCCGGAGTGTTAATCTGCGCTTGGTTTTCAGTCAAGGGTTCGGCGGCCGCTACTGTTGCAGACTGATCGGTCGTTTCAGTGCAAACGGCGCTGAGGCTGGGTAAGTCATTGATTTCATCATGTGCATCATTACGCATAGCAGTCGGTCGCTCTATAGGTCTAGCAGTGAAAGGTTAGCAGTGTAGTGTAAAAAGACTGGGCTCTTGCAGCGCATTATAGAGCCTAAGTGGCGAGTCAAGTTCACAGATTGGCACGCTGAATGGTTAATTCAATGGCACAAGCCTAAGTAGCTGATTAAACTAGCGGCTTATTGTTCTCTGATCTTGAGGTTGCCCGATGAGCTTGTTTTTAGTAGGTCTAGTGATTGCTGCTATTTTAGTCTTGGCATGGGGCGTAAGTTTATATAACGCCTTGGTGCGCTTAAAGCACGGCGTTACTAAAGCGTGGTCAAATATAGATGTCTTGCTCAAGCAGCGCCACGAGGAATTGCCTAAGCTGGTGGAAACCTGCAAGCAGTACATGCAACATGAGCGCCAAACCCTTGAAGCTGTGATTAGCGCGCGTAATGCCGTATCCAGTGCTCGCGAACAGCATGACATTGGTGCATTAGGTGCGGCGGAAACAGGCTTGCGCTTAGGGTTGGGTAAGTTGTTTGCTTTAGCAGAAAATTATCCAGAGCTGAAAGCTAATGAAAGTTTTCAGTTTTTACAGCAACGTATCACTGGCTTGGAAAACGGTATTGCTGATCGTCGTGAACTGTATAACGAAGCCGTTAATCTGAATAATGTGCGTATTGAGCAGTTTCCAGATGTGCTGATTGCGCGTTACTTCAACTTTACTGCTGCTGAGTTGTTGCGTTTTAGCGATGCAGAAAAAGCGGATGTTGATATCAAAAGCCTGTTTGGTTAAATCTCCGTGGATATTGTTGGTTTTAGTGTGACCTTAGGGATAACCAGCGCCATCAGTTTGGCCAGCGGCTGGTGGTGCATTAATAACCTTAAGAAAGCCCGCTATTTGCTCGATACGCCCACTTCAAAAGTACGCTCGGCAGCGCAAGGTTATGTCGAGTTGTACGGTGTGCTTAAAGAAGGCAGTGGTCAACAACGTGCGCCCTTAACCGGTGAACCCTGTGTGTGGTGGTCTTTTGCCATTGACGAGCAAATACGCAATGGCAAGAACAATCAGCGTTGGCAGCAGGTGGAAAAAGCCAGTAGCGCAGCATTACTGTGTTTAAATGATGGCACCGGTGACTGTTTGATTGATCCGCAAGGCGCGCAGGTATTTCCACTGACGAAACAGGTGTGGTACGGCTCCACGCGTCATCCGCAGCAAGCCTTGCCACGTCAAAACATCTTGCAATCCATGTTGTCAGGGGTAAAGCGTTACCGTTATACCGAGCAGCGTTTACACGTGAATGAGCCGTTATATGCTATTGGTGACTTTGTAACCCGTGCTGGTAGTCATGATGCTTTTGATTTAACCGCCGCGCAGGGCGCACTAATCCGCGAATGGAAAGGTGATTTTAACGGCTTACTGCGACGCTTTGATCGTGATCGTAATGGTCAGCTGGATGCGCACGAGTGGCAAAGAGTCCGCGATGCGGCAGAGCAAGAGGCGCAGCGTTTACAGCGGCAGCGCAGCGCTGATCCGGCGCAACATTTTTTACGCAAACCCAAAGAAAGCCAGCCGTTTATTTTGTCCAGTTATGGTGAAGATGATATTGCTAAGCGCTTGATCTGGCAGGCTGTTTTTGCCGCCTGTCTATGCATTGGTAGTGCCGTGGCAGCCGCCTTTATTATCAACAGTCAGTTCTAATCTTGTGAAGCCGTGCTTAGATGTAAGCGCTCTAAGGTGCTCATTAGGACGCGTACTTTTTGGATTGATTCTTGATACTCATCTTGGCTGTTAGAGTCGAAAACGATGCCGCCGCCGCCCCAGCAGCTGATATCACCTTGATTGGCTAATAAGGTGCGAATCGTGATGGAGCTGTCCATCTCACCACGGCAATCAAGATAAAAAATACTTCCACAATAAATACTGCGCACCTCGGCTTCCAGTTCGGCAATAATTTGCATGGCGCGGCGCTTTGGTGCACCGGTAATTGAGCCGCCAGGAAAACTACCCATCAGCACATCCAGAGCATCATATTGAGCAGCAAGGGTGCCAGTGACGCTGCTCACCATATGGTGCACATTCGGATAGCTTTCTAAAGCAAATAACTGCGGTACACGAATGCTACCTGTGGCGCAGTAGCGGCCTAAATCATTGCGTAGTAAATCAACAATCATTAAGTTTTCCGCGCGGTCTTTGCGGCTACTTAACAAGTCAGCGGCCAGCGTCTGATCCTCAGCTGTGTCCTGACTGCGGGCGCGGGTGCCTTTGATTGGGCGACTTTCAACCTGACGCTGACGCACTTCAATAAAGCGCTCCGGTGATAGACTCAGAATCGCTTGCTCAGCATTGACACGAATAAAACTGGCAAAGGGTGTGGGACAGCTATCGCGTAAGCTGCTGTACGCTTGCCAGGGATCGCCTTGATAGTGGCTGCGAAAGCGTTGCGTGTAATTGACTTGGTAGCAATCACCCGCAGTAATGTAGGCTTGCACGCGCGCTAAAGCCTGATGATAGGCGTGCTCGCTAATGCTTGGGCGAAATGGAGCCAGCAAGCTAAATGCTCTGCTTGTGGTTGCAGGAGTGGTTTTGCTTGAGCAGAAGCGCTGCCGTAATGCATCGAGTCGAGCGGGCGAGATATGTGGGTGACACATCAGCCAGCAGTGTTGTGTTTGATGGTCACTGATCAGTGCCCAATCATATAAACCCACTGTGGCACTGGCTAGGCCTTCAATCTCACTGGCTTGCGTCAGTTCATTGAACTCATAGGACAGATAACCCATCAGGCCACCGGTAAAAGGCAGTTCAATGTCATCCGCGGCTTGGCATGCTGGCAGTTGTTGCAAGAGTGCGCGGCAACGCTGGGAAAAGTCAGTCGTCGTTTCATCCTTATGCGGTGAAATTCTTGCAAGGGGCCAAGCACTGAGTAGGTCGTAGCGGCCGCGCTGACTCTTGGGTTTGCCTGAATCAAGTAGCAGCGCACCGTCTTCTGCATGCAGCTGACTGAAGTAGTGCCGCGCATCGGCGTGGTATTCAAGAGCAAACAGATGACAGGTCAGCATAAGCACTGCTTGTGTTCGGCCGTCTACTCACAGCACTGCCGAACACAAAAGCCTCGGGAATTATTGAGAAGACGTGCTGGCGAAGGCGTTCTGGGTAAAGCGTACGCGCTCTTCGACAGACTCGCTGATACCTTTGCTTTTCAGGTCAGCTAAATGACGCTCTACCGCATGGGTGCGTAAGGTTAAGCCAGCGTTATTGGCAATTTGAATATTCAAGCCAGGACGGGCATTGAGTTCAAGAATCAACGGGCCTTTATCTTTATCAAGAACCATATCAACACCAATGTAACCCAGCCCGCAGAGCTCATAGCAACCAGCTGCCAATGTCATAAAACCATTCCAGTCAGGCAACTGCACACCGGCCACCGGTGTACTGGTGTCAGGGTGCTTGTTGATTTTATTGTTCAACCAAGTGCCTTGCAGGGTTGTGCCTGTGGCTAGATCGACACCGACACCGATTGCACCTTGGTGCAAGTTGGCTTTACCACCAGATTGGCGTGTTGGCAGACGCAACATGGCCATCACCGGATACCCCATCAAAACAATGATACGAATATCCGGGACGCCTTCGTAACTGATACTTTTAAACAAAGGATCAGGGGTGACACGGTACTCAATCAGGGCACGATCGCGTGAGCCGCCGAGCGAATACAGACCGGTCAAGATGCTGGAAATTTGGTGCTCAATTTCTTCATGACTGATAATTTTGCCGGAGATCGTTTTGTAGCGGTCTTCAAAGCGATCAGCGATAACTAAAATGCCATCACCGCCAGCACCCATCGCAGGTTTAATCACGAAGTCAGTGCGCCCAGCTAGAATACTGTCGAGCTTCTCGATTTCTTTTTCCGTAGAGATCACGCCATACATTTCTGGCACATTAATGCCAGCGCTGATGGCGCGCTCTTTGGTGAGAATCTTGTCATCCACAATGGGATACAAGCTGCGCTTGTTGTACTTCAGGACATAATCGGCATTGCGGCGATTAATTCCCATAATGCCTTTGGCGCTGAGCTCGCGCCACGTTTTAATTAAACCAAACCCAAGCATGGCATCAGTCCTTTAAGAAGGCTTTGAAACGGAACAGTTCTGTTAAGCGATAGCCGCGGTAGCGACCCATTGCCAACATAAAGCCAACCATGATCAGCAATACGGCTGGGAAGGTGAAGATAAAGTAGGCCAGTTCAGGAATGCTCATGAGGTAGTGGGATAATGCCGCCGCAAACAAAGTTCCGATTGCAACTTTAAAGGCATGATTACCGCCGCGCTCCTCCCAAGTGATGGAGAGACGCTCGATGGTCATGGTTAAAATGACCATTGGGAACAGCGCCACTGACAGGCCGCGCTCTAAGCCGAGCTTATGGCTGAATAAGCTGATCACTGCAATCAGTACCACAACAAAGGTTAAGACCACTGAAAGCCTTGGTAGCATTTGTAATTTGAGATGCTCTAAGTAGGAGCGCAGTGATAAACCGAGGGTGGTGATAATGGTAAATAAGATGATCCCGAAGCCGAGCTGCGTTTCACGGAAGGCCAGAGCAATCAGTACCGGAGTGAAAGTACCTAATGTTTGCAGGCCGCCGAGGTTACGTAAAATCAAAATAACCATCACGCCGAGCGGAATCATAATCATGATTTGGTAGGTTTGCTGGGTCTGCAGCGGCAAGCCATAAAGTGAGTAATCTAGAAAACCATCTGCAGTGTTTTCATTGCTGAGCTTGGCTAAGCGGATGGCATTCATTTCGCTGTTGTTGAGTGCGAAAGTGACTGCCACTTTACTGCCGCCGTCGATAGAAACCATCGGCTCATCACCGAACCACCAGATTAAACGGTCTTTGGGTAAGCCTTGTTCGCCAGATTGAGGGTTAAAGTACAACCACTTCTCACCATTAAAGCTGCGCAGCCACAATTCTGGAGATTGCTGTACGTCAGCTTGTAAACGAATGGTGTGCAAGCGTTGCATGGGCACATGAGCAATGGATAACAGCAGATCAATGACAGCGGCTTTGCGTTCGCTCGAGGTGTCGCCACCGAGTAATAAGCGAATATTGTCATCCGAGGTGTTGTTGACACGTTTAATGGTTTCACTAATAAAGGTTTCAACGTCTGCTGAATGCTGGCGAATGGGTGCCAGCAAAGCTTCCGCAGCAATTTTCTCTGCACCGTCAATAGGTAAGCTTTCCCGATAAATAGGGCCTTTGGCTTTGATTTTCTCGCCACTGTAGCGCTTGGTCATCACTAAACGGTAGTACAGTGTCTGCTTACCATTGGCACGACGAGCGGACCAGGTTACACGGCGGTTGTCTTCGTTATGGTTAACGCTGACGCCGTAATTGTTGGAAATAAAGCTTTCATTGAGGCTGACGTAATCTTGATTCAGTGGCGGCACAAACATCTGCAACTTAACCGGCTCACGCGGGTTGGCCTGAAACTCAACCTTGGCATCAATATTCCAGAGGTTATCTGTTTCATCTTCTGAAACAGGAATGCCTAGCACAAAGATTTGGTAGGCCGTGACCGATACTCCAATAATGACACATAGAG
>RRZT011876370.1_pt1 | contig 36388 bp, 31 predicted proteins | sample 2165551 | NCBI WGS metagenome assembly RRZT01 (sample SAMN10456910, study PRJNA506462) | wastewater metagenome | biome: wastewater; feature: sludge; material: wastewater sludge; isolation source: wastewater sludge with Escherichia coli K12::gfp cells carrying plasmid... | place: USA: Moscow, Idaho...
CGGGAGGTGTCGAAGGGGTCCCGGTCGCGGTCGACCCGCTCGCGGCACCGGCCTGGGTGGCCGGGGTCTGGGGGCCTGCGGGGGCGTTGTCGGCGCTGGTGCAGGCCGCGAGCAGCGCGATCGCCGCAGCGGCGGCGGTCGCACGGAGCACGGGTCGGGCGTGGGCGAGGGCGGGTCGAGGCATGTGGGAGATCCCCTGGTTCGTCGCATCGCGGCAGAGGTGTTGTGAGACACCCAAGGGATGAGTATGCTTCGCGCCCCCTGCCCAAGCAAGTCAGGCTCGACTGGCGGGCGCCGACGAGGGCGCCGACCCGCGCAGCAGGTCAGTCGGGGCGGCCCGTCGCGAGGAGCCGGACGAAGCCGGCCTCGTCGAGGATCGGCAGGCCCAGCTCGCGGGCCTTGGCCTCTTTGGAACCGGCGCCCGGGCCGACGACCACCCAGTCGGTGTTCTTCGACACCGACCCGGCCGCCTTGCCGCCCCGGGCCAGGATGGCCTCCTTGGCGCCGTCGCGGGTGAAGCCCTCCAACGACCCGGTGACGACGACCGTCCGGCCCTCCAGGGTGCGCTCGGGGCTTTCGCCGATCTCGTCGACCATCCGCACCCCAGCCGCCGCCCAGCGGGCCACGATCCGGCGATGCCAGTCGTTGCCCTCTCCGGCGAACCACTCCCGCACCGACTCGGCGATGACCCCACCCACCCCGTCGACGCCCGAGAGCGCCGCGGCGTCGGCCGCACGGATCGCCTCGAGCGAGCCGAAGTGCCCGGCCAGGGCCCGGGCCGCGGTCGGCCCGACGTGTCGGATCGACAAGGCCACGAGCACCCGCCACAGAGGCTGGGCCTTGGCCCGCTCGAGGTTGTCGATCAACCGCTCACCATTGGCCGACAGCACCCGGCCGTCGGTGACCCGCTCGGGCGGGTCGTTGCGCTTCGCGGCTCGAGTGTAGAGCGGCACCCGGGCAAGCTTGGTGCGGTCCAGCTCGAACAGCCCGCCCTCGTCGGCCACCCCGGTGTCGTCGGCCAGCACCCCTGCCTGCAGCAAGGCGATCGCACCCTCCCAGCCGAGTGCCTCGATGTCGAAGGCGCCACGTGAGGCCAGCCCGAAGAGTCGCTCGCGCAACTGCGACGGGCAGGACCGGGCGTTCGGGCACCGGATGTCCTTGTCGCCCTCCTTCTCCGGGGCCAGCGGCGTGCCGCAGGATGGGCAGTCGGTCGGCATGACGAACTCGCGTAGTTCGTGCTCACGGCCGGCGCGCAGCTCGACGACCGGGCCGACGATCTCCGGGATGACGTCACCGGCCTTGCGCAGCACCACGGTGTCGCCGATGAGCACGCCCTTGCGCTTGACCTCCCACGGGTTGTGCAGCGTGGCGTTCTCCACCGTCGACCCGCTCACCACCACGGGCGTCATCACGCCGTACGGGGTGACCCGCCCGGTGCGTCCGACGTTGACCCGGATGTCGAGCAGGGTGGTGTTGACCTCCTCGGGTGGGTATTTGTACGCGATGGCCCAGCGTGGTGCCCGCGAGGTGGCGCCGAGCGCGCGTTGCACCGGCACCTCGTCGACCTTGACCACGACTCCGTCGATCTCGTGCTCGACCGAGTGACGGTGCTCGCCGAAGTGCGCGATGACCCGCGCGACCTGCTCGATGGTGTCGACGACCCGCCAATGCGGGGAGGTCGGCAGCCCCCAGGCCGCGAGCGCGGCATACGCCTCGCTCTGGCGGGCCACGTCGAAACCGCGCCGCTGCCCGAGACCGTGCACGAGCATCCGCAACGGCCGGCTCGCGGTGACCCGCGGGTCCTTCTGGCGCAGCGACCCGGCGGCCGCGTTCCGGGGGTTCGCGAAGGGTGCCCGGCCGGCCTCGACGAGGGCGGCGTTGAGCTCGGCGAAGGCGGCGACCGGGAAGAACACCTCGCCGCGCACCTCGACCGACTCGGGCAGCTCGGGGCCGTGCAGCGTCGTCGGGACGCCGGCGATGGTGCGCACGTTGAGGGTGACGTCCTCACCGGTGCGCCCGTCGCCGCGGGTCAACGCGCGCACCAGCCGGCCACGCTCGTAGAGCAGGTTTACGGCCAACCCGTCGATCTTCAGCTCGCACAGGAAGTGGTATGCCGTGTCGGCCCCCGCCTCGCGGGCCACCCGGGCCGCCCAGGCGCTCAGCTCGTCGGCGGTGAAGGCGTTGTCCAGGCTGAGCATCCGCTCCCGGTGGTCGACCGCCAGGAAGTCCGTGGAGAAGGCGGCGGCGCCCACCTGTTGGGTGGGGCTGTCCGGCGTGCGCAGGCCTGGATGGGCCTGCTCGAGCGCCTGTAGGCGGCGGATCAGGGCGTCGTACTCACCGTCGGAGATGGTCGGCGCGTCCTGCACGTGATACGCGAACTGGTGGGCCCGCACCTGCTCGGCCAACTCGACCCACTCGTGCCGAGCAAGGGCCGGTATGCCGCCCGCCCCCTCCAATGGGTCGGTCACGGCCTCGGCGGGGTGCGCGCTGTGGTCGGTCACGCCGTCATCCTGCCCTACCCCGGTGACAGTGCTCGGGAGTGACAGTGCTCGGGAGTGACCAGTGCTCGCCTGTGGTGCTCGGGGGCACAGTGCAGAGGGCCATCGCCGAGATGATGTCGTCTACAGGACGATATTACAACCTTGTCGCGGCCTCTCGTCGGGCGGACGATTAGTCGCTACCCTCAGCCGGCATGGCACGTGACTCGCGCAAGGGCGGCAAGGGCGACCGGGACGATCGCTCCCGCACCAGCGGACGGCTGACCGACCCGGTGCCGATCCCGAGAGGCAAGGGGCCCCGTCGTGAGGAGCCGCCGGGGCCGGCGCTGCGTCGGGCGGAGCGGGCCACCGACAAGCCGGACAAGTCTGATAAGTCGGACAGGGGCACGAAGAAGGACCGCGCCCGCGTCGAGCCGGCCAAGGGCCGCAAGGATGCGGCATACCCGCCCTTCGGTGTGACCGTGGACCTCGTCGTCTTCACGATCCGCGAGGGCCAGCTGCAGGTGCTGCTCATCGAGCGGCGCGAGAAGCCGTTCCAGGGGCGTCTGGCCCTGCCCGGTGGGTTCGTGCGGATCGACGAGGACCTGGCCGAGGCGGCCTACCGGGAGCTCGTCGAGAAGACCGGCATCGACGGGCAGGTGGGCCACCTCGAGCAGTTGCGCACCTTCGGCACGCCGGAGCGTGACCCGCGGCTGCGCACCGTGTCCGTGGCGTATCTCGCGCTGGCCCCGCAGCTGACGACCCCGCTCGCCGGCCCCGCTGGCAGCGCTGCCCGCTGGGTGCCGGTGGCCGACCTCGACGGCGTGGCCTTGGCCTTCGACCACGCCAGGATCCTCGCGCACGGTCTGGAGCGGGCTCGGGGCAAACTCGAGTACACCGCCTTGGCCACCGCCTTCTGCTCGCCGGAGTTCACCGTCTCGCAGTTGCGGGAGGTGTACGAGGCGGTCTGGGGCCGGCCGATCGACCCGCGCAACTTCCATCGCAAGGCCACTCGCACGGAGGGCCTGCTCGAGCCCACCGGCCGGCATACCAGCGGGGAGGCCGGGCGCCCGGCCCAGCTCTACCGGGCCGGGCCGGTGCGCACTCTCAACCCGCCGCTGACCCGCTCGGGTGGGTGACGCCGTGCCGGCGGGCGACGCAGTTCAGAACTCCTGCAGCCGTCGGGCCGCCGCCCCGAGCTCGGGGGACTGGACATTCACATGGACGGCGGCGGCGCTCGCGCGCAGGATGACGTTGCACCCGTTGGGTGCGAACCACACCACCTTGGGTCGCCGGCCCGGGTGTCGCACCGCCGGTTCACCCCACTGAGCGATCCCGGACCGGACCAACCCGGCGAAGGCATCCTGGACGAAGGCGTCCCGCTGCGGGGAGGCGTTCGTGTCGACATCGGTGACCGCGGTGCCGACCGAGGACAGCCCGGTGCGCACCGACGAGGCCAACACGTGGTCGTTGCTCACGCCGAGGCCGGAGTGGTAGACGCCCTCGTCGGCCGTCGGCGCGAAACCGACCGCACGCAGGGCGGGGTCGATGTCCGGGTGGGCCACCGGCCATGGCAGGGCCACGAGGGCATCGACGAGCGCGATGAACCGGGGCCCGTCGAGCACCCGATGCAGGGAGACGGACATCCTTGGCGTCACCTCGACTGGTTGGGGACATTGACGATCGGCTGCTGACCCAGGACCAGGTCGGTGACCCGCACCTGACCACCGCCGGTGGCGCTGACCGCTTTGTACTCTATGCGGACCTCGCCGCGGGCCAGGGCGTCCGCGACGTCGGGGTGCGCCTGCAGCCAGGCCGACAGGCGTGGGTCGATCCGGGCGCCCAGCAGATCCTGGAGATACTCCGCCGAGCCCTGTGCCGCGCGGGTGCCGTCCGGCAGCAGCCGACCCTGGGGGTCCAGCGATCCGGACCCACCCTTGGCCTCCCACACGGTGAGGGTCACCTGGCCGTCCCGGCTGCCGATGGACGCCCCGTCGATTCGATTCGCGCCGGCCGGATTCCCGTCCAGGCCGACGATCACCGTGTCGCCGCGGGCTTCGATGACCTGCCGGGTGGCGGCCTCGCCGACCTGCTCGGACGCCGCGGCCAGCGCCGACCGGTCCACGATGGCCTGGTCGATCGCCGATTGGGCCGTGACGATCTGCCGACTCAGTTCGGGGTGCTCGTCGGCCAGGTCGTCCAGTTGCTCCCGGAGCACGTCGTTGCGGGCCGTGGGGTCCAACCCCAACGCCTCCAGCGCGGCCTGCCGCTGCGCTGCCGACTCGGCGGCCGTGGTCACTGCGTCGTCGCGGGCGCGATAGGCGTCGGCGAGGTCGCCGTCGGCGTCGCGGTCGACGGGAAACACCTCGGTCTCCCCCGGAACGGCCTCATGGTCCGGTCGCTTGGGCCCGCCCGAATACGGGTCGCTGGTGAACGAACCGTCGGCGTCGTGGAGGCGGCCGTTGGCGTCGCGGTAGGTGCCCGGCGGGTCCAGGTCGTAGTGGACCCGCCCGTCGCCGCCGGGCCGGGGCCCGGGCAGCGCCGCCGATCCCCCGGGGCCGTGTCGCAGTGCGGCGACGGTCTCGTCGAGCTGCCGGATCGCGGGGTCCAACTGGCGCAGCAGCCCGTCGAGCTTGGCGATCGAGCGGACCAGCCCGGTGACCTTGCTCGCGATCCGAGCCGACAGGGCCGCGGCCTTCTCCGACACGATCGTGATGGCATACGGGATGCCCACCCCCGTGGCCGCCCAGGCCAACGCGGAGCCGAGGCTGCCGACGAGCTCGGCGATCGTGTCGCGGACCAGGTCGTGCACGAACTGCACGAGGGTCGAGGCGAGGGTCAACCCGCCGGAGATGCCCGCGGCCGCGCGGGCGGCCCCCTCGGTGAAGTCGGCCAATTGCCCCGCCCGGCTCCGGTATGCCGCGACACCGGCTCCGTCCATCCCGGCCAGGTCCGCGGCCACGTCGGCGCGGTAGGCACCGGACTGGGTCGTGAACTCCTGGGAGATGTTGGCCCAGGTGGCGCTGAACCCGTGCACCGCCCCGGCATCGCCGGTGAGGTCGTTCAGCCAGCTCTTGAGCGGGTCGATGTGGTCGAGCACCCACCCGACGCCCATCGCGATCAGCGCACCGAGCGGGTCGATGGCGGCGCTGAGCCCGTCCATCACCGTTCCGAAGCCGGCCAGGCCCGCCTCGACCCAGTTGCCGCCCTCGATGGCCTGCGCGAGGGTGGTGATGTCGTCGACGAGGAAGGTGCCCGACGTCGCGGTCGCCGTGCCGACGGGACCCGCGACGAGCGGGTTGCTGCTCATTGCGGGCCACCGAGCGTGGTGCTGAAGTCCCGTCTGACGCGTCGGTAGTCGGTGGCGGACTGGTCCTCGACCCCTTGGTAGCGGTCGGCCATGGTGCGCACCTTGTCGGCAGTCCGGGCCAGCTCGTCGGCGAGAGCTCCGGCAGCTGCCGCGGCGGTGCCACACACGAGCATCGCGGGCGGGGCGAGGAACGCGCAGAGCACTCCGAAGGCCAGCGGATCGAGGGTGGTGACGGCGGCCTGATGGGCCTGACGGACGCCCGCGGCTCGGGCGTCCACGGCATACGAGTGCATCCGCAGCCGCTCGATGTCGATGTCGTAGTTGCTCACCGGTCGTTCACCCCAACACGCCGCCGAGCGGGCCGCGCCGCTCCCGACCGGCGCTGCGCCCCGCGTCGAGGTCGGCGCTCACCCCCAAGCGGGTCGACAGGTCGTTCAGCATCAATCGGGTCACCTCTGCGTCGCGCCCGAAGAGTGCTGCCGCGGAACCGAACGTCTCGTCGGCGACGGATTGTTTGGCCTGCTCCAGGGCGCTGAGGATCGCCGCGGTCAGTCCCTGGGCCCCGGCCGCGAGCGCCGCGTCGGTCAGCCGCAGCGACTGCAGCACCCCGCTGTGGTTGACCGACACGCGCACCGCTCCCCGCAGCGCGCTCCCCTCGCCGGTGACCTGTGCGACCTGGTTGGCCCAGCCGCGCATCCGGGCCGCATGCTCCTGGGCTTCGCGCACCTGCTGCTCGATCCGGGCCGTGACGGATTGTGCGTCTGTCGGTGCCTGATGCTCCATGCGATTGCTCCCACCTACTTGCGCCGAGCGGCGGCGCTGCCGCCGACATCGGCACGCTATCCGGCGGACCGGCCGCCCGATCGATCCGCGGGCTGTGCAGTGGACGCGGACACGGGCCGCAGTGGTTCCCTCGACCGTGGTACCCGGCCGCCCAGGTAACCGGCCCGCCCAGGTAACCGGCCCGCCCAGGTAACCGGCCCGCCCAGGTAACCGGCCCGCTCAGGTAACCGGCCCGCCCACCGCGCCGATCAGGCCCCGCCGTGGGCGCCCCTAGGATGCCGGTATGTCCGCACTATCCCGAGACGACGTCGCGCACCTGGCCGCTCTGGCGCGCATCGAGCTCACCGAGCCCGAGCTGCAGCGGATGCTCGGGGAGCTGTCGGTCATCCTCGACGCCGTGGCCCAGGTGCAGCAGGCACCCACCGAGGATGTCGAGCCGATGTCGCACCCGATGCCGTTGACCAACGTGAGCCGACCCGACATCGTGTCGCCGCCGAGCGCCCGGTTGACCGCCGAGCAGGCCCTGTCCGGCGCCCCGGTCGCCGAGGCCGGCCGGTTCAGCGTGCCCCGCATCCTCGGGGAGGACTGATGCGCGAGCTGGTGCGCTGGAGCGCGGCGACGATGGCCGATGCGCTCGCGCGACGGGAGGTGAGCTCGGTCGAGCTGACCCAGGCCCATCTCGATCGGATCGGTGCCCTCGAGCCGCAGGTGCACGCCTTCCTGCACGTCGACGCCGAGGGCGCCCTGGCCCAGGCCAAGGCCGTCGACGAGCAGCGGGCCGCGGGCACGGACCTGCACGTCATGGCCGGGGTGCCGATCGCGGTCAAGGATGTCGTCACGACCGCCGGGCTGCCGACGACCTGCGGTAGCCGCATGCTCGAGGGGTGGGTGCCGCCCTATGACGCCACCCTCGTGACGAAGCTGCGCGCGGCCGGGATGCCGATCCTCGGCAAGACGAACATGGACGAGTTCGCGATGGGCTCCTCCACGGAGCACTCGGCCTACGGACCCACCCGCAACCCCTGGGATCTCGGGCGCATCCCCGGCGGCTCGGGCGGCGGGTCGGCCGCCGCGGTGGCGGCCTTCGAGGCGCCGCTGGCGATCGGCACCGACACCGGCGGTTCGATCCGGCAGCCGGCCGCGGTGACCGGCACGGTCGGCACCAAACCGACCTACGGCGGGGTGTCCCGCTACGGGCTCGTCGCGCTCGCCTCCAGCCTCGACCAGGCCGGGCCCTGCGCGCGGACCGTGCTCGACACGGCCCTGTTGCATGCGGTCATCGGTGGCTACGACCCACGGGATTCGACGTCGATCCAGGCTCCGGTGCCGCCGGTCGTCGGCGCCGCGCAACGCGCCGACGTCGGCGGGATGCGGATCGGGGTGGTGCGCCAGCTCTCCGGCGAGGGCTACCAGGCCGGGGTGCAGGCCAACTTCGAGGCCGCCGTGGCGTTGCTCGTCGACGCCGGCGCACAGGTCGTCGAGGTCGACTGCCCGAGCTTCGCCTACGCCCTGTCGGCCTACTACCTCATCCTGCCCTCGGAGGCCTCGAGCAATCTGGCGAAGTTCGACGCGATGCGCTACGGCATCCGGGTGTTGCCCGAAGGGGTGGTCGACCCGAGTGCCGAGCAGGTCATGGCGGCCACCCGCGAGGCCGGCTTCGGTCCGGAGGTCAAGCGCCGGATCATCCTGGGCACCTACGCGCTGTCCTCGGGCTACTACGACGCCTACTACGGCCAGGCGCAGAAGGTGCGCCGGCTCATCGCGCAGGACTTCGACCGGGCCTTCCAGCTCGCCGACGTGCTCGTCTCGCCGACCGCCCCGACGACCGCGTTCGAGTTCGGCAGCAAGCTCGACGACCCGCTGTCGATGTATCTCAACGACGTCGCGACGATCCCGGCGAACCTGGCCGGGCTGCCCGGGATGAGCCTGCCCAGCGGCCTGGCCGACGAGGACGGGCTGCCGACCGGGGTGCAGATCCTCGCCCCCGCGATGGGCGATGAGCGACTGTATGCCGCGGGCGCGGCCCTGGAACGAGCCCTCACCGCTCGCTGGGGTGGGCATCTGCTCGATCGCGCCCCCGTCTTGCCCCGGGAGGAGCAGCGATGAGTGAGGCCGTGTTGAGCTACGAGCAGACCATCGCGGCATACGACCCGGTGTTGGGCCTGGAGGTGCACGTCGAGCTGGGCACCGCGACGAAGATGTTCTGCGGCTGCCCGACGGAGTTCGGGGCGCCACCCAACTCGCAGGTCTGCCCGGTGTGCCTCGGCCTGCCCGGGGCGCTGCCGGTGGTCAACGAGAAGGGCGTCGAGGCGGCCATCCGGATCGGCCTGGCGCTCAACTGCACCATCGCATCGTGGTGCCGCTTCGCCCGGAAGAACTACTTCTACCCGGACATGCCGAAGAACTTCCAGACCAGCCAGTACGACGAGCCGATCGCCTCGAACGGTTGGCTCGACGTCGAGTACGAGGACGCCACCGGCCAGACGCAGACCTACCGGGTGCTCATCGAGCGGGCCCACATGGAGGAGGACACCGGCAAGTCGACGCACGTCGGCGGGGCCACCGGTCGGATCCATGGGGCCGACTACTCGCTGGTCGACTACAACCGGGCCGGCATCCCGCTCATCGAGATCGTCACCAAGCCGATGGTCGGGGTCGGCGCGCTCGCCCCGGAGATCGCCCGGGCCTATGTCACGACGTTGCGCGACCTGCTGCGGGCCCTCGGGGTCTCCGACGTCAAGATGGAGCAGGGTTCGCTGCGCTGTGACGCGAATGTGTCGCTGCGCGCCAAGGTCGGGGCGACCCCCGACGACCCGGCCCAACAGCAGGTGCCCCTGGGCACCCGCACCGAGACGAAGAACGTCAACTCGCTGCGTTCGGTGGAGCGGGCGGTGCGGTACGAGATGACCCGGCACGGCGCCATCCTGGCCGGCGGCGGGTCGGTGTTGCAGGAGACCCGGCACTGGCACGAGGACACCGGCGAGACCACCTCCGGGCGCGAGAAGTCCGACGCCGAGGACTACCGCTACTTCCCCGAGCCGGACCTCGTGCCGATCGCTCCGTCCGCGCAGACGGTCGAGGCATTGCGGGCCACGCTCCCGGAGCTGCCCGCCGCCCGGCGCCGCCGGTTGCAGGGGGAGTGGGGGTTCGCCGACCTGGAGATGCGTGACGTCGTCAACGCCGGGGCGCTGGAGCTCATCGAGGCCTCCGTCGCCGCTGGGGCCACCCCGGCGGGCGCCCGCAAGTGGTGGTCCGGCGAGATCGCCCGGCGCGCCAACGTCGAGGGCCGTGACCTGACCGACTTCGGGATCACTCCCCGGATGGTCGCCGAGTTGGACTCGTTGGTGCGATCGGGCCGGCTCAACGACTCGATGGCCCGCCAGGTCTTCGACGGCATGCTCGCCGGCGAGGGCAACCCGGGCGCGATCGCCGACGCCCGTGGCCTGGCCCTCGTGCACGACGACGACGCCCTCGGCGCAGCCGTCGACGAGGTGATCGCCGCCAACCCCGACCTCGTCGAGAAGATCCGCGGCGGCAAGGTCCAGGCCGCCGGCGCCCTCATCGGCCAGGTCATGAAGAAGATGGCCGGCCAGGCCGACGCCGCCCGGGTCCGGGAGCTCATCCTCGAGCGCACGAGCTGATCGCTGGGAGCAGCCCGAGTCACGGTTTAATCGAGCCTTAACTGCCCCGGGACACCCTGACGACACCCGGCTCCCACTGGGGGCCGCTGTCGAAGGGAGTTTCCATGTCTGGCAAGAGGCTCACTCGGGCGCTGGCCACCGTCGTCGTCGCCGCGGGCTTGGCCGCTGGCCTCAATGCCGCACCGGCCAACGCCACCGCTGCCTGCAGCACCGTGGGCGCGCCGTACGGCGTGGTCGGCGGCTACGTCAGGACCGTCTCGGGCGTGACCGCGCGATCCAGCTGCGTCAAGCTCAATGGGGTCTACCGTTCCGGCAATGTCGTCACGGTCACCGGCGGCATCCGCGACACGGCCACCGACGGCAAGCTCGCCGGCGTCTGGGTCGCGTTCAGAGTCAACGGCGTCTGGGGCAACTGGCAGTGGCTGGCCTACACCGGCTACGAGGGCGGCTTCGCGTCGTTCACCCAGGGCTACCGGCTCAACGGCACGCCCAGCGATGTCGCTTTCGTGGCGATGCGCTATGGCGGTGGCACCACGGACGCGTTCGGCGACGTGCTGTCGCTGCACTGGTGATCGACCGGGGGCCGGCCTGGGCGAACGGCCCGGGTCGGCCTCCGTCGATTCCCGCGGCGGCGCACGGCCGGGCGAGCGGCTCCGGGATCCTGGCGCCAGGGCTGCGCGTCGGGGTGAGGGGGGTGTCGCAGCCCGGGTGGGCGCGCGGCATACCCTTCGGGTGTGACCGAGAACGTGCCCTCCCACCAGCCTCCCGGAGCCCTGCCGCCCTACCACGTGGCCGACCTGCTCGACATCCTCGACGTGCGTGAGACGGGCCTGGTGCGCCGCAGCGCCGTGGCCGATCCGCCCGATCCGGAGCTGTCGGCCCCCGAGACCATCGCCCGCGTGTTCACCGGGCCGAGTCAGAAACAGCGCTACGAGCGCACCTTCGGCGGGCAGCTGTTGGCGCAGGCGATCGTCGCAGCCGCGCGGACGGTGACCGCCGACCCGGCCGGCACGAGCCGGCCGATCAACTCGATGCACACGACGTTCCTGGCCGGTGGCGACGACACCCGCGACATCCGGTACGCCGTGGAGTCCCTCGCCGACGGCCGGTCCTTCTCCACCCGCCGGATCGAGGTGCGCCAGGGCGGGCGGCTGCTCGCGGTGAGCATCGCGTCGTTCCAGCAAGCCAGCGACACCGGTCCGGAGGCGTCGGCCATGGAGCACCAGGAGCCGATGCCGCCGGCTCCCGACCCGGGCTCGCTGCGGGATGTGGCCGGGGCCCTCGCGGGGGTGCCGGAGCCGTACGCGCCGGTGTGCATCCTGCACGGCCCGATCGAGCTGCGCCACACCCAGGGCAACCTGTATGCCGCCCCCGACCCGACGCTTGCGGCCACCCAGACGGTGTGGCTGCGGTCGCGCCGGCAGCTGCCCGAGGACCCGACGATCCACGCCGCCTTCTTGGCCTACGCCTCGGACTACTCGATCCTCGAGCCGGTGCTGCGGCGGCATGGCACGAGCTGGGCCGACCCTCGGTTGCGCCAGGCGAGCCTGGATCACTCGATCTGGTTCCACCGCCCCGGCCGGGCCGACCAGTGGGTGCTGCACGCCGGGCACAGCCCGTCGGCCTGCGCGGGGCGCGGCCTGGGTCTCGGGCGGATGTATGCCGCGGACGGCACCCTGCTGGCCTCCATCGCCCAGGAGGGGATGCTCCGGCTCAAGCAGTAGCCCCGGGCGCCCTCCGGACGAGCCCGGCGCCGCGCTCAGTGCGACCGCCGCCGCGCTCAGTGCCGACCGCCGCCGAGCTCAGTGCCGACCGCCGCCGAGCACCTGACCCAGGATGTCGCCGAGCACCCCGCCCAACGGCCCGGCCCCGCCGGAGCCAGCGGAGCCGCCGGAGCCACGCCCGCCGCGGGTGACATCCGCCGGCTCGCTGCCGTCGGTGGGGATGAGCGGACCGGTCGGCTGCTCGGGCAATTCGTCGCCACCCGGCATACCGGAAGAGGCCGAGCCCGGGTCGGTGCCGCCGCCACCCCGTCCGCCGCCGGGTCCGCCACTGAGGACATTGTCGAGCACATCGCCGAGCCCGCCACCGGCCCCGCCGCCCAGCACCCCGCCGAGGATGTCGCCCAGCCCACCGTCACCCAGGCCGCCCGAACTGCCGCCACTGGAGCGTCCGCCGGCCGACCCGCCGGGCGAGCCGGCCGCGCCGCCGACGACGTCACCGAGCACCCCGCCGAGCCCGCCCCGGTCGCGGAGCTTGCCGGCGAGGTAGGACAACACGATCGGCGCGAGGATCGGCAGCAGTTTGCCGATCATCCCCGAGCCGCCGGAGCGGCCGCCGCCGAGTTGGGCGATGACGTCCTGGCGCTGGTCGCCGAGGATGTGCCCCAGGATCTTGTCGCCGTCCTGCACGTCGATGTCGGACAGGTCGGCGCCGAGCAGCCCCGGGTCGTGCCGCTCCAGCGCCTGACCGAGCGACAGCGCGCCGGTCTCGTCGGCGATATTGGACTGCAGCCCGCCGAGCAGCGCCGGCAGGGCGTCGCGGGTGGCCTGCTGCGCCTCGGCCTCGTCGACGCCGAGTTCGGCGGCGATCTGGCTCATCGGCAGCTGGGCAAGGATCTGGTCGAGCTCGGACATGCTGGGCACCCCTCTGTGCGGACGAGTGGCACCCGACCCCCGGGTCGCCTCCTCGCGTCGTGGGGTGACTCTAGCCCGCTGGGCGGCGGCGCGCCGTTGCCGAGCGCCATCGGATCGCAGCGGAGACGATCGAGCTGCCGGGCGGCGCCGACGGCGGCATACTGACGTGATGGGCGATCTGTCGCCTCAGCTGACGGTGCTGGTCGGTCAGCGTTCGGTGCATCTGCCCGCGCTGGCGTTGCTGTCCGCACCGCAGACCGAGCTGGAGGAGCAGGTCTGCCGGGCCCTGCGCGACAATCCCATGCTCACCCGCGCGCCGGGCGGCCCGTGCGCCGGGTGCGGGCGGCACTGCCCGAGCGGGCGCACCCGTTGCCACGAGTGCCTCGCCGACCCATTGCCCAGCCACTCGGCAGCCCTGATGAACTGGCGCGACGACCTGCTGACCGAGGCGAGGCTCGACCTGCCGGCCGCCAAGCATCGGCGCCTGGCCCAGCTCGTCGCGGCGCTCGACGAACACGGCTGGTTGCCCCCCGATGCCTGGCCGGGCCGCGAGCCGGGCGACGAGGCCGTGCTCGCCGCCCTCCGGCGGGTCGGCCCGCCCGGCATTGCCGCCGCCTCGGGCGCCGAGTGCGTGCTGCTGCAGGTGGACGCGTTGGTGGCCACCGGCCGGTTGCCGGCCATTGCCTCGGTGCTGCTCACCGAGCATGCCGATCGGTTGGCGGCCGGCGACCACGAGGCGATCGCCCAGGCGCTGCGGATCGAGCACAACGAGATGATCGAGATCGTGTCGGCGGTGCGGGCCAGGGTGAGTCCGTTCCCGGCCGTCGGCGAGCCGGGGCCACGGGTGGTCCCCGACGTCATCTACCGCCGCGGCGAACACCCGGACGCCCCGTTGGTCGTCGAGGTCGCCGGCCCCGAATGGTTCGGGATCACCATGGACCGGCAGACCTGGGCCGCAGCCGACGGACCGGGTCGGGGCTGGTTGCGCGGCTACCGCGAGGAGGCCCGCACCCTGCTCGGCGCCCTGCGGGTCCGGGCCGGGTTGCTCACCCGGCTCGCGGTCCACCTGGCGCAGGCGCAGGAGAGCTTCCTGCGTCACGGCAGCGGCCATCGCCCCCTCACCCGCACCGCCACCGCGGCAGTGCTCGGCTGCCACCCGGCCACCGTGACCCGGCTGGTCACCGGGAAGTGCGCTCGGTGCCCCGACGGGCGCATCGTCGCGCTCGCGGACTGCTACGGCCGGCGCACCAGCGCGCTCACGGCCGTGGCGCAGGCCCGTGCGGAGCACCCCGACGCCAGCGATGCCGCGCTCTCGGCCGTGCTGGCCGAGCGAGGTGTCGAGATGGCCCGACGCACCGTCGCCAAGTACCGTCACCTGCTCGACGCGCGCTGACCGCTGCGAAGTCGCCTTCGCGGTTTCCGCACGCTGCTCCGGTATGCCGCGTCGTCCGCGAACCGCACTTCCGGCCCCGTGGGGGCCTCCCACCCGTCCCGGCCCGCCTTCAGCAGCGTGGGCACGCGTCGGCCGGTGGTCGATCCGTGGTTGGCACGGAAATTGCCTCCTGATGAGTGAGGGCAGTCACCCGAGAGCGAAGGAGCACCGACATGCACGACATCGACCGGGCCATGTTCGAGGCGGCGGATGAGATGGGCGGGCTGCCGGTCGGCGGCTATGAAGCCGCCAGCCAGCACGAGGCCTACGAGGTGGCCGCCGCCGCCGAGCTGCTGGACGTCGCGTCCGAGGAGGAGTTGGAGGAATTCCTGGGCAACCTCGTGCGCAAGGCCGCTTCGGCGGCCAAGGGGTTCGTGTCCTCCCCGACCGGACAGGCGCTCACGGGACTGCTGCGCAACGCCGCCAAACAAGTTCTGCCGCAGGCCGGTCGGATGATCGGCGGCGACCTGGGCCGGCGGGCCGGCAACTGGTTGGGTAGCACCTTCGAGACCGAGGGCCTGTCCGGAGAGGACCGCGACCTCGAAGTGGCGCGCAGCCTCGTGAGGATCGCCGACGAGGCCACTCGCACGGCCATCTCCGCCGGCCCGGCCGCGCCGCCGGTGCGCACCGCGGTCGGAGCCCTCGTCACCGCGGCGAACCGGAACCTGCCCGCATTGGCGCCGGTGTTCGAGGTTGCCGCCGGATCCACGCCGGCCACCGCCCGCACCGGAACCGTCAGGCCGGCTACCGGCCGCTGGGTGCGCCGCGGGCGCACGATCGTCGTCCTCGGACTCTGACCGCCCCGACCCATCCCGACGTTGCGGCCCGACGACGATGTCGGCCCGCACCACGATGTCGGCCCGCACTACGACGACAAGGAGCAACGCACATGACCATCTTCGAGAGTGAGACCTTCCAACTCGGCGAGTCCGGCTGGTCCGGGGAGAGCTACGAGAGCTACGAGGCTCAGGTCTACCCACTGCACGAAGCGCAGACCTATGAGCTGGCCGGCGCCCTGCTCGAGGTGTCCAGTGAGGAGGAGTTGGAACGGTTCCTGGGCAACCTCGTGCGATCGGTGGCCAAGGGCGCTTCAGCGCTGATGCGCTCCCCCGTGGGCGGGGTGCTCAAGGGTGCCCTCAAGAGCGTCGCGAAGACGGCGCTGCCGATGGTGGGCTCGGCGTTGGGCTCGATGATCGCGCCGGGGGTGGGCACCGCCATCGGCGGGAAGCTGGGGTCGATGGCCTCGAACCTCTTCGAGGAGGGCGAAGCCGAGAGCTACGGCGAACAGGCCGAGATGGAGGCGGCCCGCCGCTACGTGCAGTGGGCCGCCGGCACGATCCGCAACGCGGCGCGGGCACCCCGGGGCTTGCCCCCGCGCGTCGTGGTGCGCAGCGCCGCCGTGTCCTCGGCCCGTCGCTATGCGCCCGCGCTGCTGCGCCGAGGGGCGCCCGGGCCGTCGACGCCGTGGCGGGCACGCCGGCGCAGCGCCTGGACTCCCTACCCGATGACACTGCCGGCCGGCGCCTGGCCGGCCAGCTGGGACCCCAGCCCCGGCGGCTGCTCCTGCGGCGGAGCGGCACCGACCGGGCACAGCGCGATGCCGACCGGCGATGGCGGCGGTGCGGTGTGGTCCGGTGACGGTCCGAGCGGCTGGTCCGACGACACCGGGTGGGGCTCGGACGCCTCCGACACCGGGTGGGAGACCGGCGCCTTGGGCGAACTCCCAGGCGAGTCGGGTGCCTACGCTCACGAACACGGTCCCGCCGCGGCCCTGACCGGCGAGGCGTTCGGCTACGAGGTGGTGCCGGACGGCCCTGGGGGCGCCGCGCCCCGTTCCGGGAAGTGGGTGCGCCGAGGCGCCCACCTCGTGCTGCTCGGGGCTGGGGCCTGACGAGATGAGCGCCCGGCCCCAGAGCACCGAGCTGCTGCTCGTCGAGGGTTCCAGCCTGCTGGCGCGCCTGGACCAACTGAGCCCCTTGGCGTTGCGCGAGACGATGGTGCCTGCGGCCGCCTTGCCGCCGGCGGCGAGCCTGCCGATGGAACGTTTCCTGCACGCCGGACGCACCGCGTTACGAGCGCAGGTCAAGTCCCACCTGGCCTGGCTCAGCGGCCCCGGTCGGCACGCCGACCCCGCCGAGCAACAGCGCCGGTTCGTGGCGATCCGACTGCGGTTCAACGCGATCCTCAGCCAGTTCGACCTGTTCACCGAAGTCCTCACCCAGCGCAGTGAGCACGACACGGGGGTGTGGCTGGCCGGTTTGGACCGGGTCGCCGCCGACGCGTTGACCATCACGCCGCTGGTGACCGACCCCCCTCCGTTGATCTGTTACCTCGCCCGCGGGCCGGGGGCCGCGATCCGGCGGGCCCGGACCCGACTGCCGGGTGGCGACCGCAACCCGGTCGGCATCATCCGGGTGCCTCGCGAGCGGATGGTGGGTGCGGGCGTGGCCTCTTCGCTCGTCCACGAGGTCGGCCATCAGGGCGCGGCCCTGCTCGGCCTGGTCGAGAGTCTGCGAGCCGAGCTCGCGCGTGGCCCGGCCGGCGGGCCGGCGACCGCCGGCGCCTGGCACAGCCTCACGGGGTGGATCTCCGAGGTCGTCGCGGACTTCTGGTCGGTGGCCACCCTCGGGGTCACCGCCAGCCAGGGCTTGCTGGCGGTGGTCAGCCTGCCCCGCTACTTCGTCTTCCGACCCTCCGGGGACGACCCGCACCCCACGCCATACCTGCGTCTGCTGATCAGCGCAGCGATCGGCGAGCGCATCTACCCCGACCCGCAATGGGGGCAGTTGGCCGACACCTGGAAGGCGTTGTACCCGACCTCGGGATTGTCCGCCGGCCAGCAGGCGGAGTTCGCCGCCATCGAGGGTGAGATCCCGGCATACGTGGACCGATTGGCAGCGCACCGCTCCCGGGCGCTGCACGACCGGGCCTTGGCGGACGCCTTCCCGCGCCGGGCCCGCTCGCCGCAGGCCTTGCGGGAGTTGGCCGGTCAGTGGCACGGCGAGCTGTCCGTGCTGGCCCGTCAGCCGCCCACCCTCGTGCTCGCGGTGCTCGGCCAGGCCCGCGCCGAGGGTCGGCTGCCGGCCGACGTCGAGAGCGACCTGATCTCGACGCTGCTGCGCGTCTGGGCGTTGCGGGCCAGTCTCGCCGGGCCCGACACCCGGGCGCACGACCCGACCCACCTCGACGGTCCCCGCCTTCATCCCACCCACCCGGCGCGAGCGCGCGCGTCCTAGAAGGAGATCACCATGTCGAACACCCTCAGCATGCACACGAAGCGGCTGAACCCGGACGAGCCGATTCACGTCACCTTCGAACCGGAGGCCGACACGACGAGCGCCAGCTGGCGAGTCACGCCGACCGATGACGTCGGGAACCCCGGCTATGAAGGGGATCTCAGCTTCGACGGCAGCCAGCTGGCCTACGCCATCCCGATCCCGCCGCTGAACGCCGGTGGCTATCTCCTGCAGGTGTTGACCGCCCCCGCTCGGGGGGGCCGGATTCAGAAGGTAAGCCAGACGGTGCTGGCTGAGCACCATTTCGTCGTGCAAGCGCCCCGCTCGGTGCCGGTGACCCTGGTCGCGGAACCGCCGGACACCGACCACGTCGACCCCCTGCCGACCTTCGAGAGGTTCCGGAACTACCTGAAGGAGAAGTGCTTCGACGTCGACACCGCCCCAGGGCCCGGCGGGGACACCGACGATGCCTTCGGCGGCTTCGGTGACGACAACTACCTGACGCTCAAGCGCCTGGCCAAGAGGTTCGTGGCGAGCCAGCGGTGCGCCAGGATCGACGAGTTGGCGCAGCCCTACCTGCGGTCCCGGCTCTCCGACGAGCCCAATGTCGCCACGGTCTTCGCCGAAGGCCGCTCCTTCCCCTGCGTCGAGCTGATCTGGAACTACTGGATCGAGGAGGGGATGATGGTGCAGACCCTCAACCTCATCCTGGCCCGCTTCCAGAACCGCGTGGTCGGCCGGGGATCGGCCTCACTGGCCCGCTTCGACGTGACCCCTCTGGCGCCGCTGCACGGGTTGCTCTACGCCTTCGTCGACGACGAGCAACACCGGATGACGGTGCGCCGTCGCGCCGCCGAGTACGAGTACCAGTACGGCCTGCGCCTGATCGGCCGGGCGGTGCCCACACCGGGCACGGTGTTCGAACGTCGCTCCGGCTTCCTCGCCGCCTTCCACCAGGTGATCTTCGAGGCGCACGAGTTCTTCCGGTCCCAGGACGACCTCACCGTGAGCGCCGATGCCTTCCCGCTCTATCGGGCCCTGCGGGAATGTCACCTGGTGCTCTCCCAGGGGTCGCACAACCAGTACGGGCAACTGGCGCTGGCGGCGCGGGCCGAGTTCCTCGTCATGCAGCTGATCCTCGGCCGCCCGGAGATGCGCGAGTTCCTCGGGGGCCGACCGATGACGCCCTACCCGGAGGAGTGGATGGGTCGAGTCGACACGATGAAGAGCATCCAGGGCTGGACCGAGACCTCGGTCATGCATTTCCACGACCTCGCGACGATCGGCGAACGGCTGGTGCTCACCGCTCGTCTGGGCAGCTGGGCCGATCCGAACACGAACGCCGACAAGGCCAAGGCGTGGGCTTCCGCCTTCCGGCAACCGATCCAGAAGTATGCCGCGGCGTATCGGGCGGTGACCGGCATCGACCTGTCCCGCGCCGCCGACCCGACGATGCCGTCGCTGCTCATCCTGGACCGGCTCAACGAGCAACGCCGCCGGGCGTGATCCTGGATCTGACCTCGGCACGCTTCCTCGGGTCGGGGGTCGCCACCGTGGTGGTTGCTCCCGACCCGGGCAAGCCGCAGGCCTTGCAGGAGCCGGCCGGCGCGGCACGGCTGGCCCGGCGGCTGGTCACCGGCTGCGGTGGCCCGACCGCCGATGCGGCGCTGTCCCGCAGCACCCTGCATGCCCTGCTCGACGTGTTCTCGGTGCTCGGTCGTCACGACTCTCCGGGTCACGACGACTACCCGCTCACCCGCACCGGGTCATCCGCCCCGGTGATCGTCCACGACGAGCATGTCTACCCGGTGACCCGGTGGGCTGCCCGGATCGTCACTGCTCAGGAGCCGGCCATGACCTTCGGACACCACGACGCCGGCGCGGCATACCGGGCGCTGGTCGCCGCCCGCCACCGCGCTCAGGGTCGCCCGCTCGTGCTGGCCAGCGACGGCTGGTGCGCCGGCTGCCTTCGACCCGCGCCGCTGGCCGAGTTGAGCCGCGCGGCCCGCCGTGCCGGCGCTCACCTGGTGATCGACGACTCGCTGGCCGCCGGAGTGCTCGGCGCCGACCCCTCGCCGGACCGGCCGTTCGGTGCGGGCGGGTGCGGCACCCGGCCCTGGCTGGGCGCCGCGGGGCCGGCCGTCGTCGTGGCATCCGCGGCCAAGGCCTACGGGGTGCCGGTGGCCACGGTGCTGGGCCCGGCACGGCTCATCGCCGCGGTCAAGCAGCACGGCCCGAGCCGGATGCACACCGCCGCACCCGGGGCCGCCGACCTGGCGCTACTGACCTGTGCCATGGCCGCCGGCGACCTGCCCGATCGTCGGATCCGGCTGGCCGCGCTGGTCGCTCGGGTGCGCGCAGCCTGCCGCCGGGTCGGGTGGCGAGTGGTCGGCCGGCCGTTCCCGCTGGTCGCCGTGGCGGGTCCCGCGGCTCCCGCGCAACTGCATCGGCGGCTCGGCGAGCTGGGGGTGCGGACCTTGCTCGTGCGGGCCCCGTGCCGCGGACGCAGCCACCTCGTGATGTGCCTGCGGGCGGATCTCACCGAGGACGACCTGGGCCACCTCGAGTGGGCGGTGCCGATGGCCGCGCGGAGGGCCGCCTGATGTGGCGCACCGGCGGGCGGGCCCCGATCATCGACGCTCATGTCCACCTCGGGCCGGGTGACGGCCTGCGCCACCCGGCCGACACCGCCGGGTCGGTCGATCGCTACCTGGAACTGGCCGGACCGGCCGGAATCGACGCGGCCGTCGTCATGGCCCCCCTCAACGAGGACTACGGGCCCGCCAACCGGTTCGTCGCCCGCTTGGTCCGCCAACGCCCCGATCGCTTCATCGGCTTCTGCTTCGTGCACCCGGTCAACGACCGCGGCCGGATCGCGCAACTCGCCGGTCGAGCGGTCACCCGGTGGGGCTTCCGGGGCATCAAGGTCCATGCGCGCAATGGCACGGTGACCCGCGAGATCGGCGCCGCCGCCCGACGACTGGGCGTGCCGGTGCTCTACGACCCGATGGGTGACACCGCGAGCGTGGAGATGGCGGCCGCGGCATACCCGGAGGTGGCGTGGATCGTGCCGCACCTGGGGTCCTTCGCCGACGACTGGCGGGCCCAACGCGCCTTCGTCGATCAGCTCACCCGGCTGCCCAATCTCTTCGCGGACACCTCCGGCGTGCGCTACTTCGACCTGCTGCAGGAGGCGGCCACTCGGGCCGGGCCCTCCCGCATCGTGTTCGGCAGCGATGGGCCGTTCCTGCACCCAGGGGTCGAACTGGTCAAGGCACGGCTGCTCGGCTTCGACGCGGTCGGCACCGCCGCGGTGCTCGGCGGGAACATTATGCGACTGACCCAGCTGGATCGCACCCTGAGGAGGGCGGGATGACGCTCAAATGGCCCAAGATGGACCCCACGTGCGTCCACGGCGAGATCAAACCGAACAACGCCAATGGGATCAAAGACGGCAAACGTCAACTGCGGTGGCTGGTCGGCGCGCCCGACAGTCTGGTGGAGGCTTGCGGGTGCGGGTTCTGGAATTTCCTGGTGCTCTACAAGCAGGTGGGCACGACGTCCAACTTCGAGATCCAGCTCAAGATGTGGCCCAAAGCGCCGAAGTCGAAGCCGAAGCCGGAAGGCGTCGAAGTCCCGAAATACCTGTGCCCCCCACCGAAGGGGGAACCCAAGACCGTCCACCTCGGGGTGCTGCACGTGCCCGAGGCCGCGGAGCTCATCCCTCGATACACCTGCCCGATCGAGCTGGGCCGGCTCATGGAGGTCGCGATCCGCAGGGACTACTACAACCACGTCCAGCCCAAGCCGTTCACCCTCGACGCGTGGTTGCGCAAGAGCCCCAGTTCGCGAGCTTCCGACATCCTGCACGAGGAACTCGCCGACTTCCTGGCCGAACTCCGCTACGCCAGCTGAACCAACAGCCGGGTTGAGGCTGATCCGGGGGCGCCGACGGGTGCTGCTCAGCCGGGATCCGCGGCGCCCGAGCCCTGCCGGCGAAGCTGCAGGGCGCGCGGCGTCACTCCCAGGCGCGCCGCCGCCGCCTTCACGGTGCCGTTCTCGGCCAACGCCACCTGCACGGCACGGTCACCGACGAGTGCCTTGAGCTCGGGCAGGCCGAGCCCGGCACCCAACAGTCGGCGCACGACGTGATCCAGGTCGGCGTCGAGCCCGTCATCCGCCGACCGGGCAGCCACCGGCTCCCGACTGCCGCTCGCCAGGTCGCTCGTGACGTCGCCGGTATCGAGCGGCCCGGGGTAGGCGGTGCCCGGCAGACCCTCCTCGTCGCCCGGCCCGTCGCACCGGTCGTCCGACCCGACGAGACCGAGCGGGCGCACGACGCCGGGCTGCGGCCGGTCGCCGGGCGGCACGTCGCCGGCGGTGATCGGTCCCGGACCGGTATGCCGCGTGGCCACCCGGGTGGCCAACTGCCTCAGCTCCCGGAGGTTGCCTTCGTACTCCCTCCTGGTGAGTACGTCGACGACCGCCGGGTCAAGGACCGGGGGATCGGTGGAACCGCTTGCGGCACAATAGAACCTGCCGAACAGCTCGAGGATGTCCTCGCGCCGCTCACGCAGTGGGGGCAGGCGCACGATCGTCGTGGCGAGGCGGTGGTAGAGGTCGGCTCGGAATCGGCCATCACGCACCGCCAGGCCCAGATCCCGGTGGGTGGCGCTGACCACCCGGAACTCCGACCGGGCCCAGGTCGAACCGCCGACCCGTTTGTAGAGGCCCTCCTGCACGGCGCGGAGCAACTCGGCCTGCAGCGACAGGGGCAGGTCGCCGATCTCGTCGAGGAACAGGGTGCCGCGGTGTGCCTGGGCGACGGCACCCTGGCGGGCCCGATCGGCGCCGGTGAAGGCGCCCTTCTCGTGGCCGAAGAGCTCGCTGCCGGACAACGTCGGGACGATCGTCGTGCAGTCCACGACGACGAAGTCGCCGGCCTCGGCGCTGCCGGCGGTCGGTTGCACGCTGAGCTGGTGCACCAGCCGGGCGGCCAACTCCTTGCCGGTGCCGGTCTCGCCGACGATCAGGACATGTCCGGTGCCGAAGAGCGCGGCCTCGACGAGCTCGCGCAGCGCGTGCACCAGGGCCGCGCTGGTCCCGACGAGGGTGTCGCGGACCTGCTCGCTGGTCAGCACGGCTTCGACGTGCGCCCACCTGGCCAGCCGAGCGGTGATCACCGCCCCCGCCAGGTCGTCCCAGACGAGCACGTCGTCGGCCCCGGCCACGAGCAGCCCCCAGGTGTCCAGGGGGCTGGGCGGGCGATCGAGCACGACGAGGGTGCGCTGGCGCAGCGCACCGGGCTGCTCGGTCGGCCAGTGGCCCAATTCGCCACGGGCATGGGCAGCTTCGGCGGCAACGAGCACCCGTGTCGCCGTGTCGGCAGTCGCTGCCGCAACCTCGCGGGCGACCGCCGCGGCGCACCGAACTCGGCCGGCGATCCGGACATGAACCATGTCGATCCCCCGGGGAGAGAGGACTGGGACAAGTGCCACGAGTGTAGGAGCCGGTGTCCGCAGCTGTCCCCAGAACCGCCAGCATTCGCGCCGGGCCACGTGCGGCTCCACCGACCGACGGACCACCCGAACGGCCGGACGAGCGCGAGCGGTCCGACCGGGTCGACGACTCAGGTGTTCGCCCCTCGGGCGATCACCGGCCAGTTGTCGCTGGGCGTCCCGTCGTCGATCACGATGAGGGTGTCGACCATGTTGACCGTGAGGCACACGTGGTTGGGCACGACGCGCACCTGGCTGCCCACACCGGGCAGCTGGCCGGCCCAGTCGAGCACCGCGTGATGCTCCGACAACCGCACGATCTGTGCCTGCGGATGCTCCGGCAGCAGCCCGAAACCCGTGACGTAGTCAGGGGATTCGGGGCCGAGCACCTTGCTGCCGGCGTCGAGGATCACCCGGCCACCGGCCTGCGAGACGACCGTCGCGTGCACGTGCAGGGCCACCCGGTCCACGGTCGTGGACCCCAGCGCGACCTGTTGGGCGTCGCCGAAGACGTAGACCCCGGGGCGGGCCTCGGTGAGCACGCCCGCGCTCATCGCCGGCGCACTGGGGGTCGACCCCCCGCTCACCACATCGCAGGATAGGCCGACGGAGCGCACCGCGTCCGCCGCGACCGCCAGGGCCTGCGCTTCGTCGGCCGCTGCCCGGGCCGGGGCACCCGCGGCATACGCGTGGCCGGGGAAGGTGAAGACCCCCTCGACGCGCAGCCCGGCAGCCGCCGCAGCCGCTGCGACCCGGCCGGCATCGGCCGGCTCGACACCGCTGCGCCGATGCCCGCTATCGATCTCGACCAGCGCCGAGAGTCGTTCTCCGGCAAGGGGTTTCAACTGGGCCACGGACTCGGCCGAGTCAACGCCGACCCGCACACTGGCCTGTTCGAGCAGATGGCCGAGCCGATGCGCCCGGTCGGCGTCGGCCCACAACGGGAAGGCGATGAAGAGGTCGTCGAAGCCGTACCGGGCGAAGGCCTCCGCCTCACCGACCGTGGCGACGGTGACCCCGACCGCGCCGGCCTGCACCTGGCGCCGGGCGATCGCCGCCGACTTGTGCGTCTTGGCGTGCGGGCGCAGCACCATCCCGAGGTCGCGGGCGTGCGTGGCCATCGCGTCGATGTTGGCGAGCAACCGGGCGCGGTCGACGGCCACGAACGGCGTGGGCAGCGGCTCAGCGGACATGCGCCCGAGCCTAAGTGCTGACAACCCCGCCGGACGATCCGGTCCGCTCGTCGTGCCGCGAATCATGATGGCGCGCAGGGCGGCGCTGCAGCCGGCGGGCAACACGCCCCCGGCGACGGCGCGGGCTCTCTCGCCGCGGCCGCGGGCCGCTGGATTCTGGCGATCGAATCCCATCCAGGGGGTCGGCGAAAGCTGAGACTTTGCACGCGTAGTGCGTGCAGAGTCTCAGCTTCGGCAGGTCGGGTGGCTGGTGGGCCCGTCCTAGGACCTGCGCCCGGCCCCAGTTCACCTCCGCGCCGCAGTAGCGTCGACCCATGCGATACGCGACGGTTCCGGACGCCGGGTGGGTGCGTGATCTGGGCAGCCGGCACGGCGACGTCCGGCTGCACCCCTGGGAGTTGGCCGCTGACCTGCGCGAAAGCCTCCCGCTGCAGGCCGGCGACGAGGTCGGGCTCGTCGTGGCCCCCTATCTCACCGACCCCACGATCCTTCGGTATGCCGCGGGCCTGCCCGGGCTGCGGCTGGTGCAGCTGCTCACCGCCGGCTACGACAACGCCCTGGCCCACCAGCCACCAGGGGTCGCCCTGGCCAACGCAGCCGGTGTGCACGATTCGGCCACAGCGGAACTGGCGCTCGGGCTGATCCTCGCCGCGCAACGCGGCATACCGGATTTCGTGTTGGGTCAGGCGCAGCAGCAGTGGCTGCCGCAGACGGTGCGCCCCGGCCTGGCCGATGCTCGGGTGCTCGTGGTCGGCTACGGCCGGATCGGTCGGGCCATCGCCGCGCGCCTGGCGCCCTTCGAGGTGAGTATCACCGCGGTCGCCACCCGGGCCCGCGCCGGTGACGAGCTCGTCGACCGGGTGCACGGTCTCGAGGAGTTGCCGGCACTGCTGGCGCACCATGAGGTCGTCGTGCTCATCGTGCCGCTCACCGAACAGACCACCCGGCTCGTCGATGCCACCTTCTTGGCCGCGATGCCCGACGGGGCGCTGCTCGTGAACGTCGCCCGCGGTGCCGTCGTCGACACCGATGCCCTTCTGGCCGAGCTGAATTCGGGGCGATTGCGGGCAGCGCTCGACGTCACCGACCCGGAGCCGCTGCCGTCCGGTCACCCGCTCTGGTCGGCGCCAGGCCTGCTCGTCAGCCCGCATGTGGGCGGGGTGAGTCGGGCCTTCCGACCGCGGGCGTTGCGGCTCGTGCGCGAACAACTGCGCCGGTATGCCGCGGGCGAGCCGTTCGCGAACGTCGTCGCCTGACCGAGCCCGCCCCTCATGGGCCGCCGACCCGGGGCCGGAGCCCGACTCGCTCAGCGGCCGATCGGCACGAAGTCGTGGTCGTAGCCGAAGTAGCGCGGTCCGACCAGAGCCAGACCCTCGGGCGTGCGCCACCGCTCGTGCGCCGGCAGCGCGAGCACGGTGACCCGGAAGCCGTAGCGCATCCCCTCCGTCGTGACCGGCTCTCCGGTGTCGCTGTCGACGACGCAGATGAGGTCCGGCACGCTGGCCAGCACCCGACCGTCGCCCTCGGTGGCGACGAGGTGTTCGTTCTGGAAGGCCAACTCGACGCTGCGTCCCTGGTCGGGGCCGACCCCCAGCACGGTGGCGCTGCCCCGGGCGAAGCCGGCGTCGGTGCGGCGCTGCACGTCGAGGATCTTGCCCCGAACCAGCACCACTCCGCCGCATCGCTGCGCCAGCGCCTGCGCGGGATCGCCGTGGGCGGCCCGGGTGTCGCGCACGAGCCGGCCCAGGTCACGCGCCAGCGACAGGGTGCCGGGCACCAGCCCACGGCGGGCCTGCGCCCCGGTGAGCGGGTAGAGCGCGATCGAGGCCGAGCACCCCATGTCGACGGTCGCGGAGCGGGCCAGCCGCTCCGACCAGGCGTTGTCGATGGTGTCCAGGATGATGGTGTTGCCCTTCTCGTCGGCCATCGCCATCGGGCTGGACGAGATGCCGTCGAGGGTGAACAGCACCATCTGCAGTTCCGGGAAGGCTCGCCCCATCCCGTCGCCGTCGATGAGGGGCAGCCCGGCCCGGGCCGCGGTGACGATCGGGGTCATCGAGTTGAGCCCGCCGGCCTCCAGGCACGCCACATGGGTGACCTGCCGGCCGGTGGCCCGTTGCACGGCCGCGAAGGCGCGCAGCAGTTCGTCGCCCGCGGGCGGCTTCTCGACGATGACGGTCGGGGCTCCCATGATCGCCACGGGCAGCACGAACGCGTCGTCGGGCACCTGGTCCGGGGTAACCAATGGCACCGGCCCGCAGTCGGCCAGGGCGGCCTGCGCCATGAGCGAACCGAGCCACGGGTCACCACCGCCGCCGGCCCCGAGGATGGCTGCGCCGCGGGCGATGTCCGGGATGTCCGCCGCACTCAGGTATGCCGCCCGGGGCCCTTCGGTCGGGCGCGTCATGAGCGCCCCCCTACGGTGCCGACCGGCTGGTGCAGGGCCAGGTCGCCGACCGCCTTGACCCGCAGTCGCACGGTGTTGCCCGGCAGGTAGGCGACCGGCAGTTCGTCCACTTCGACGATCTGCACGCTGCCCGGTTCGGCGCCGGCGAGCACCGCCTTGTCGACCGCCTCCTGTTTGGCGGCGTCGAGGGCCTGCTCGCGGGTCTGCCCGGTGCCCGCGTAGATGGTGTCGACATCGGCGCCGACCTGGGCGATCGCCGCACCGATGGCGTTGGCCACCGCGAAGTCGGCGGGCCGGATGACCGCATCGAAGCCAGGCAGCCGGGCCGGCAGCAGGATGCTGCCACCGCCGACGAGCACCATGGGGATCGGCTCGGCCGCGGTGCGCATCGTGTCGGCCAGCGCGGCGATCCGCTCCGCGATGCTGTCCAAACCGACGTGGACCAGGCCCGGATCCAGGTGTCGGACCCGGGCCTGATCCCCGATGTCGGCGAGCCCGCCGGCGACCGCGAGGTCGGTCGCGGTAAGGGTCTGCCCGCCGAAGACGAGAGCGTCCTGATGGATCCGATAGCCGACCGACCGCGGCCCGACGGTCACCGGGGCTCGATCGCCGCCCTCGACGAGGCTGCCGCCGCCGATTCCGATGGACACGACGTCGGGCATCCGGAAGTTCGTGCGCACGCCGCCGATGTCGACCTCGGTGGTGGCCGGGCGGGGGAAACCGCCGACGACCGCGCCGATGTCCGTGGTCGTGCCGCCGACGTCGACGACGATGCAGTCGGTGAGCCCGGAGAGCAGGGCCGCGCCTCGCATCGAGTTGGTGGGCCCGGCCGCGAAGGTGGCGACCGGGTAGCGGCTGACGTACTCGGCGTCCATGAGGGTGCCGTCGTTCTGGCTCAAGTAGAGCGGGGCACTGATCCCGGAGGCCGCCAACGCCTCGGCGAACGCCTCGGTGATCCGGTGGGCCACCGGCAACAGCGAGGCGTTGATGATCGTCGCGTTCTCACGCTCCAGCAGGCCCACCCGCCCGATCTCGTGGGACAGCGACACGGCCAGTCCGGGCAGCGCCGCGCGCAGGATCTCGGCGGCCGCCACCTCGTCCTCGGCGGTCAGCGGCGAGAAGATCGCGGTGATCGCCGCGGAGGTGACCCCGTGTTCGCCGAGTTGGTCGGCCACCCGCCGCAGTTCGTCCGGGTCGAGTGCGGAGATCCGGCGGCCGTCGAACTCGTGCCCGCCGTGGCAGAGGAAGACCTGTCCACCGATCGCGTCGACGAGGTGGGCGGGCCAGCCGGTCAAGGGTGGGATGCCGGCCGATGCGGGCAGGCCCAGGCGGATCGCGGCGGTGCGGGCCAGACCGCGGGCCTGCACGACGGCGTTGGTGAAGTGTGTCGTGCCGATGGCGACGGCCTGCACCTCGGCCGGGTCGACCCGGCCGGTGACGACGGCGCGCAGCGCGCTGACGATCCCGCTCGTGACGTCCTCGGTGGTGGCCGCCTTGACCGAGGCCACCACCGCCCGACCGTCCATGAGGACCGCATCGGTATTGGTGCCGCCGACGTCGATGCCGATGTGCACGACTGCTCCTGACTGGTTGTGCGGGGTTCTCGCCGGTATGCCGCCGGCCTCCTGCCGGCGCGCCGGGTCGGCTCAGGCACCGATCGTCGAGGAGTCCCGGATCCCGACACCGCGGGCCAGGCCGAGCTTGCCCAACACGACATAGACGACGAAGGCGACGACGAGCGAGGTGATCGCGGGGATGTTGAAGCTGGCTGCCCACTCGGGGTGGAAGAACTTGCCGAACGCCCACCCGATCGCCCAGGCCACGAGACCGGCGGGCACGATCATCGGCACCTGCTCGGGCAGCGCCATCCGGGCGTGGCTCTCGGTCAGCTCGGCGCGCCAGGACCGCACGACGAAGTAGTCGGCGATCATGATCGCGGCGATCGGCGGGAAGAAGATGCCGACCTCGCCGAGGAACTCGGTGAACTTCGTGGAGACCCCCAGCGCGGACAGCACCGAGCCGACCACGCCGAGGACGATGGCCACCGGGACCCGGTTGATCCGGATCCCGAAGAGTCCGTAGATCGCGTTGGTGAGCCCCAGGCTGGAGGGGTAGAGGTTCCAGTCGTTGATCTTGACGATCGACACGCACAGGATGAGCACGCCCAACGCCCCGGACGTCGACTGGATGATGCCGATGACCAGGCCGGCGTTGCCGGCGACCTCCTTGACCGCGTGGGCCAGCAGCACGGCGATGACCCCGACGAAGAACTCCCCGAGGGTGACCCCGACAAGGGTCTGCTTGACGACGTCGGCGGGCGTGCGGTTGTAGCGCGACATGTCGGGGGTGAAGATCGCCCCGACGATGAAGCCGCCGGCCACGAAGGTCGCCGCGGTCGCGAGGTTGATCGGGGTCGCCGGCGGCGGTGAGCTCATCAGCTCGCCGAGCGAGTGCTGGCCGAGCACCTGTCCCACCGACCACAGACACAGCAGCACGAAGGCCGGCACGGTCACCCAGGCGACCCAGTTCATGCTGGCGAAGCCCTTGACGACGATCCACGTCACGACGAGGCCGCCGAGCAGGCAGAAGATCCAGGCGGGGGCGCCGAAGATGCTCGCCAGGCCGGTCCCGAAGATCTCGTTCTGGAAGGCGAACCAACCGGTGAGGCTGATCGTGAAGGCGATCCCGACAAGGGCCGAGCCGATCAGTCCGAAGCCGGTCCACCGGGACAGCACCGAGGTCGACAGCCCCTCCTTCACCCCAGCGATCCCGGTGAAGATCGTGACGATCTCCAGCAACACCGAGCCGACGAGGATGGCGAGCATCGCGTCCCAGAAGCGCATCCCGATGCCGATGCTCGCGGCGAGGAAGAACTGGGCCAGAGCGGAGAGCTGGCCCAGCCGCTGCATGCATACCGAGACCCAGGAGTAGCGCGCCTCCGCGGGCACCCGGGCCAGGGCGTAGTCGTCGTGGCCGATGCTCTCGACCGGGGCGGTCTGCGTGGGCGTGCTCATCGATGGGCCTCTCCACTGGCGCGACGCGCAGACACTCTGCGCTCGGCGCCACCGTAGGATCACCCCGACGGACCGGCAATGAGCACATCGCTGGCTCTACCGGCTGACAGTGTGCAGATCGCACTGCTAGCCTCGGGCCGTGTCGACGCGGTGGACGTTCCAGGAGTCGGATCTGGCCGCGTATGCCGAGGGGTGCGCCCTGTTGGGCAGCGGCGGGGGCGGCGACGTGGGCCTGGCCCAGCTGTTGCTGCGCCGGTCGATCAGCGAGAAGGGCGCCGTCCCGGTGCTCGACCCAGGGCTGCTGCCGCCGGAATCCCTCGTGTGCTTCGCCGGCGCCGTCGGGTCGCCGACCGTCATGCTCGAACGGCTGCCGGGCCTCGATGAGTTCACCCGTGCCGTGCAGGCCCTGCAGCGCCGGCTCGGCCGACCGATCCGCGCCGTCGCGCCGTTGGAGATCGGCGGCATCAACGGCCTGCTGGGTCTCGTGGCGCCGATCGGGCTGGGCCTGCCGGTGCTCGATCTGGACGCCATGGGTCGGGCCTTCCCGCGACTGGATCTCACTGTGCTGGCCGGTCGGGTGCCGCCCACGCCGGCGGTGTTGGCGACCAGTGGTGGTGGCACGGTGCTGCTGGACCGGCTCGATCCGGGCACCCTCGAGCACGCCGTGCGCGGACTGCTCCCGGCCTTGGGCACCTGGGCCGCCATCGCGGTGCACCCGTGCTCGGCCGAGGAGGCGGCTCGGTTCGCGGTACGCGGGTCGGTGTCGCGGGCCCTGGCCATCGGCCGCGAAGCGCTGCAGGGCCGGTCGATCCCCGGCACCGCGCGCGACACCGGCACGGTGACCCAGGTGCGTCGCGACGGGGTGCGCAATGGCGGCGTGCTCACCCTCGAGCTGGACGACGGTGCGGTGCTACGGGTGGATTTCACCGACGAGCACGTGCTCGCGTTGCGTGACGGGGTGCCGGTGGCCTGGGCTCCGGAGGTCATCGCGCTCGTCGACGACCGCACCGGTCACACCGTGCCGGTCGACCGGTCGCGCGTCGGGCAGCGCCTGCACCTGCGGGTGCTTCCCGCGCCGGCGGAGGTGCGGGCCTGCCAGGACCGGCTGGGGCTCGCGGCATACGGGCTGGTGGATTGGCACTCCCGATGACGACATCCGATCGGGACCGCAAGCCTCAGGCCAGGGTGCCCACGGCCACGAGCGGCGCAGTGAGCGTGGCCGACCTGCTGGACCGTGCTGCCCTGGCCGGCGCCACGGTGCTCGCCGGCTCCGCCGGACTGTCCCGCGCGGTCACCGCGGTGAGCCTGCTGCACCCCGAAGCGCTCGGCAGCGCCGCGCTGGCACCGGGAGCCATCATCCTGCTCACCACCCCGCCGGCGGCGGCCCGCTGGGAGCATCTGGTCGATCTGCTCGTGCGGCGTGCCCATGCGCACGGCTGCCCGGCGGTCGTCGTGCCGGCCATCCTGGGCGGGCTCAGCGCGGCGCCGATCCGGCTGGCCGACCGGCTGGGCGTCACGGTCATCTGCCGCACCGCGGATCTGGCGGATCTCGACGTCGCGGTGGCGCTGCGGGCCTATGTGCGCGACGCCGAGGCGGAGGCCTTCGCGGCGCTGCTGCCGCTGGCCCGGGTGAGCTCCGCGTCGGCCCGATCCCTCGACCAGGTGGTCGCTGCCCTCACCGCCGCGACCGGCGGCGCGGCGGCGGTGCTGTCCGCCCGCCGCGGGGTCGTCGCCGGGCGGATACCCGACGACCTCGCGCGACGGGTCGTCGGGTCGGGCACGATCGACTGGTCCGACCCGCCGCTGGTGCTGACGCACTCGCCGGGCACGGACCCGGCGGGGCTCGGCGCGAGCGCAGCTGCGCAGGATGGACCGCCCGGGCCGGGAGTGCCGGGGGTGCGGCGGACCTGGGTCGTGCTCCCGCTGGCCACCCAGGGTGATCACCCGCAGGCCTGGATGCTGCTCGGGCGAGGCGACCCGGGCCCCCGCTGGGTGGAGCTGGCCGGGCGGGCCCTGGGCATGGTCCGGGGCGACGTCATGGCGTGGCTCGCCGTCGAGCAGGTCGAGACCGAGCGGGAGGCAGGGCGGCGGGCCTGGCTGTTCAACGAGATCGTCGAGCAGCGCGACGCGGTCTCTGCCGATGTGCAGCGCCAGGCGCAGCAGTTGGGCTGGACCCTCACTGGCTGGCACACCGCGGTCTACCTGCACGTCGAAGGAGCCGGGGAGGCCGTCAGGGAAGCCCGCAGCGGACCGCAGCGCGCGGTCGGGGAGCCCGGTCGGATCGGCACCGCGGTGGTCGAGGCGATCATCGCCCGGCTCGCGGCGCGCGGTCTGGTCGCCGGGCCCGCGGTGCAGCGGATCGACGGCTGGGTCGCCTGGTTCACGACGCCGGGCCCGCCGTCGCCGGCCACCCTACGGGTCGCCGTACGGCTTGTGCGGGAGGAACTCGTCGCGCTGACCGGTCGGCTGCCCGGCACCCGGGTGGCGCTCGGGGTGGGCTCGGCCCGCCGGGATGCCAGCGGGATCGCGCACACCGTGGCCGAGGCTCGGGAGGCGGCCCTCATCGCGGCGGGCGGGTCCGGCGGTGTCACCGGCGTGACCGTGCGGGTGGTGGCCGACCTCGGGGCCTCCCGGCTGCTGCTGGGTTGGTACGGCTCGGGCGCCTTCGCCGATCTGTCCCGCCAGGTGCTCGGGCCGCTGGCCGACCTCGACGAGCCGGAGTTGCTCGACACCCTCGAGGCCTATCTGGAGCGAGCCTGCTCGGCCGCGCACACGGCCCGCGCGCTTGGGGTGCATCGCAACACCGTGGGGCAGCGGATCGCCCGGGTCGAGAAGCTGCTCGGGGTGTCGTTGAGCCAGCCCGACACGCGGCTGGCGCTGCAGTTGGCCCTGCGCGCCCACCGCCGCCGCGACTGAACGACCCGCCGTCGGTCGGGCCGCACCGCGCATGGGGGCGCTATGCCCTGCCCGGAGGGGTGTGCTGTGCAGGTTGCCCATTGCGCAACGGCATACCTCCGGCCACCCTGTGACCTGTCCAACCTGAGGAGGGGTCGGTGTCTGGGGACGCGTCCGCTGTCGATGATTCGGGGGAATCCGCAGTGCTGGTCATGAGTCCGGACCAGGCGTATGCCGCGTGGCAGCACGAGCGCGCGGCATACGTCACCGGACCGCATGGGAACCTCGCCCTCGTCGACTACGAACCGGTCGGCGAGCAGCCCGAGCGCTTGGAACGGGTGCCCGCCAGCGCCTGGGTGGATCGCGCCGCCGAGGGGGTGTGGCTGCAGCTGGACCCAGGCGCAGGGGTGCGCATCGACGGCGAGCCGGTCGACGGGCTGGCCTTCCTGGCCCGCTTGCGTGCCGACGGCACGCCGTTGCTCACCGTGGGCACCCTCACCATCGATGCCTTCTCGCTCGACGGCACCGCCTACGAGCTGCGCGTCTACGACGCGACCGACCCCGCGCTGGCCGATTTCGAACGCATCGACTGCTACCCCTACGACCCGGCGATGGCGCTGCCCGGGCGGTTCCGCGCCTTCCCGCAGACCGATCAGGTGCCATGGGATTTCACCCGGTCCTCCGACAGCGGGCAGGCCAAGAAGGTGCCCGGGGTGGTCGAGGTGTGCGTCGCCGGACGGGACTACGAACTGCTGGCCTTCCTCGACGGCGCGCACATCGTGCTCGTCTTCGCCGACGGCACGACCGGCGCGCAGTCCTATGCGCCGGGGCGCTTCCTGCGGCTGCCCTGCCCGGACGTCACGGCGCAGGCCCCGCGGTGTACCGTGACCCCGATCGTCGTCGACTTCAACCGGACGTTCGTGCCGCCCTGCGGCTTCTCCGACTTCTACAGCTGCCCGATCCCGCCGCCGCAGAACCGCATCGAGGCCCCCGTGCGCGCCGGCGAGCGCCGGGTGATCTGGGCCGGGGGCCGCGAGGGGAAGTAGCGCCCCCGAATCCAGCAGGCTCCGGGGCACCGAGGTGGCATGCTCGGAGCATGAGTGTCGACGGTGACAAGCGCCTGCTGTTGGTGCGCCACGCCAACGCCGAGCAGACCTTCGGCGTGGACGACCACGAGCGCCGACTCACCGAGCGGGGGCTGCGCGACGCGAAGGAATTGGGCCGGTGGCTGGCCGACGAGGGCATCACCTGCGACCTCGTGCTGTGCTCCACCGCGACCCGCACCCAGCAGACCTGGCAGGCCGCGGCCGAGGGTGGTGCCCGGGCCCACGAGGTGGCCCTGCGGCCCGCGATCTACCACGGCGGCAGCCGGGGGGTGCTCGAATGTGTGCACACCGAGGCCGGTGACGCCGTGACGGTGCTCGTTGTCGGGCATGCCCCGACGATGCCGAGCCTCGCTGGCGTGCTCAGCGACGGTGCGGGCTCCAGCCCCGCTCAGGCCGCGCTCACCGAAGGCTTTCCGACGTCCACGGTCGCGGTGCTCCGGTATGCCGGGTCGTGGGCCGAGCTGGGCCCCGGCACCTGCGAGCTCGACGAGGTCTTCATCGCCCGCGGCTGAGCCGGGGTGCCCTCGTGGTGCCCTCGTGATGGGCCGGTCGTGTTGCCGGTTGATCACGGGTTCGTGGCCCCCGCCGGACCGAACTAGCCTGGGGGCGCCGGCTCTGCCGGCCAGCCAGCCCAGTCCCGCCGTTCGCCGGAGGTCCTCATGCCCGTGTTGCGTTCCCGCACGACCACCCACGGCCGCAACATGGCCGGTGCCCGGGCGCTCTGGCGGGCCACCGGGCTGACCGAGGACGACTTCGGCAAGCCGATCGTCGCGGTCGCCAACTCCTACACCCAGTTCGTGCCCGGGCACGTGCACCTCAAAGACCTCGGCGACATCGTCGCCGCCGGGGTGCGCGCGGCCGGGGGAGTGGCCCGTGAGTTCCACACCATCGCCGTCGACGACGGCATCGCGATGGGTCACGAGGGCATGCTCTACAGCCTGCCCAGCCGCGAGATCATCGCCGACAGTGTGGAATACATGGTCAATGCGCACGCCGCCGATGCGCTCGTGTGCATCAGCAACTGCGACAAGATCACCCCCGGCATGCTGCTCGCTGCCCTGCGGCTGAACATCCCGACGGTCTTCGTCAGCGGCGGCCCGATGGAGGCCGGCACCGCAGTGATCGGCGAAGATGGCACTGCGACAACGAGATTGGATCTCATCGATGCGATGATCAAGGCCGTCGATCAGCAGGTCTCCGACGCCGACATCCAGACCATCGAGCGCTCGGCCTGCCCGACCTGCGGCTCCTGCTCGGGCATGTTCACCGCCAACTCGATGAACTGCCTGCTGGAGGTCGTCGGCCTGGCGCTGCCCGGCAACGGCTCGACGCTGGCCACCGCGGCCGCCCGTCGGGGCCTGTTCGAGCGCGCCGGGCGCCTCGTCGTGGAACTGGCCAGGCGCTGGTATGCCGTCGACGCGGCCGGCGAGCTGCCGGCCACCAGCGGGGGTGACGACGCCGTGTTGCCGCGATCCATCGTGACCCGGGCGGCCCTGTCGAATGCGATGCGGGTGGACATCGCGATGGGCGGCTCGACGAACACGATCCTGCATCTGTTGGCTGCCGCCCAGGAGGCCGGCGTCGACTTCGACCAGCACGACATCGACGCGTTGTCGCGGGTCACCCCGTGCCTGTGCAAGGTGGCCCCGAACACCTCGACGTACTACATGGAGGACGTGCACCGCGCCGGCGGCATCGTCGCGATCATGGGCGAGCTGGAGCGGGCCGGCATGCTCGAGCCCGACGTCCATGCCGTGCACGCGGATTCGCTGCGTGGGTGGCTCGACGAGTGGGACATCCGCGGGGGGAAGGCGAGCGACGCGGCATACGAACTCTTCCACGCCGCCCCCGGCGGGGTGCGCACCACCGAGGCGTTCAGCTCCACGAACCGGTGGGCCAGCCTGGACACCGACGCACAGGCCGGGTGCATCCGGTCGGTCGAGCACGCCTACACCCAGGACGGTGGCCTGGCCGTGCTCACCGGCAACCTCGCCCCGGACGGCTGCATCGTCAAGACCGCCGGCGTCCCCGAGCACCAGTGGGAGTTCCGTGGGCCGGCCAAGGTCGCCGAGAGCCAGGAGCAGGCCGTCGAGATGATCCTCGCCGGGCGGGTGGTCGCCGGCGATGTCGTCGTGGTGCGTTACGAGGGGCCCAAGGGTGGGCCGGGCATGCAGGAGATGCTCTATCCGACGAGCTACCTCAAGGGCGTCGGCCTCGGGCCGCAGTGCGCGCTGATCACCGACGGGCGGTTCTCCGGGGGCTCCTCCGGGCTGTCGGTCGGGCACGTCTCGCCGGAGGCCGCCTCGGGCGGTCCGATCGGGCTGGTCCGCGACGGCGACATCGTCGAGTTCTCCATCCCGGAGCGCCGGGTCACCCTGCAGGTGAGCGACGACGAGTTGGCCCGGCGCCGCGCCGAGCAGGACGCCGTCGGCTGGGCGCCGGTCGGCCGCGATCGCCAGGTGTCGGCAGCGCTACGCCTGTTCGCGATGTTCGCCCAGTCCGCCGACAAGGGGGCGGCCCGCAAGGTGCCGTGACCGTATGCCGCCGCCGCCTGCGCAGCCGATGGTCGGCGCCAGGCCCGTGGTGGCTCGGCGGACCTCGGCGGCGAGCAGCGAGTTTGCACGAAACATGTTGTTCGGCAAAGACTTCCGAGCGTCATGGGCGACACGCCGTAGATTTCCACAGATTGTCTATCGGCCCTCGCGTGTCGCGCAGAGCAGGCTTATCGTCGGAGCAGAACCCGTCCGGGCCGGCCCAGCC
>RRZT012777751.1_pt1 | contig 36301 bp, 26 predicted proteins | sample 2165551 | NCBI WGS metagenome assembly RRZT01 (sample SAMN10456910, study PRJNA506462) | wastewater metagenome | biome: wastewater; feature: sludge; material: wastewater sludge; isolation source: wastewater sludge with Escherichia coli K12::gfp cells carrying plasmid... | place: USA: Moscow, Idaho...
ACAGCACACTGGCTGGTTACCGGAATAATTCCAGAACCCGTCACACACGAACACCCAACAACCAGCTCCCCCAACATTCCCCGTGAAGAAACCTTCATTCCCCCACCAAAAACCCTGACGAAACCACCACCTCAACACCCCTAACAAGGCATCTCAGTACTCGTTACCGCGTCCCGGCGACAGGTAAAAACACTACCCACCCAACCCACCACCGTCAAACCACAACCACGAGACCCCCCTCACACCTTCGACTTTCCGTTGATATCTTGCCGAAAAGTTCCTCTAGTTTAGACGGGGTGTCTCGAAGATTCATGGACACGACATAGAAAACCGGTGGGGCCGATATCGGCCCCACCGGTCCACATCACACACATGCAGCTCACTTATGAGCTCACACGAATCACTCCGAGGTTCTTCTTGCCCTTACGCACGAGCACGATTCCACCGGGGAGAACATCAGAATCCGCCAACACCTGTGCTGCATCTGTCACCTTGGCGTTGTTCATGTTCAAACCGCCTGAGGTCAAGGTGCGGCGCGCAGCGCCGACGCCCTTCTCGAAACCAAGCGCGACAAACAGTTCGACCACCGCAGTGCCAACGCTTGCCTCTGCCGAAGGAAGCTCAGCAACAGCATCAAGCAGCGTCTGAGCGTCAATGTCATCCAGACCCGCTCCCCCGAACAAGGCACGCGACGCAGCAATGACACGCTCGGTCGCATCCGCTCCGTGCACCCAGGTGGTGACATCCGCGGCGAGAACACGCTGCGCCTGGCGAGCCTGCGGACGCTCAGCCACCTGCTTTTCGAGCTCCTCAATCTCCTCGCGAGTACGGAAGGTGAAGACTTTAAGCATGCGGATGACGTCGTCGTCGGCAGTATTCAGCCAAAACTGGTAGAACTTGTACGGGCTGAACATCTCAGGGTTGAGCCAGATGGCGCCGCCCTCGGTCTTGCCGAACTTGGTGCCGTCGGACTTGGTGATGAGCGGGTTGGTCATCACGTGAACCGACTCGCCCTCGACCTTACGGATGAGATCCATGCCGCCCACGAGGTTGCCCCACTGATCGTTGCCACCCACTTCAAGCGTGCAACCGTAGCGGCGGAACAGCTCGAGGTAGTCATTGGCCTGGAGGATCTGGTAGCTAAACTCCGTGTAGGAGATGCCTTCCTCGGATTGCAGACGGCGCTGCACAACATCCTTCGAGAGCATTGTTCCCATCCGGAAGTGCTTGCCAAGATCTCGCAGCAAATCGATGGCCGACATCGCGGCCGTCCAGTCAAGATTATTAACGATCCGTGCGGGATTCTCTCCCTCGAAATCGAGAAGGCTCTCCAACTGCCCCCGGAGCGCTTCGGCCCAGCCAGCCACAACATCCTTGGAGTTGATTGACCGCTCCCCCTTATCGCGCGGGTCGCCAATCAAACCCGTGGCTCCGCCCACCAACGCCAGCGGGTGATGCCCAGCCATCTGGAGATGACGCATCACCTTGACCGCCACGAGATGTCCATGGTGCAGAGAGGCCGCGGTGGGATCGAAACCGCAATAGAAGGTAACCGATCCCTCGTTCAGTGCGCTGCGCAGCGCATCTTTGTCAGTGTGCTGGGCGATCAGCCCACGCCACTCAAGTTCGTCGAGGACGTCAGTCACGTTCTTTGCCTTTCGTCGGCTGTGCTCGGCCTTCGAGCACAGGGTCCAGTTTGCCCGGTCCACCACCGCTTGTTCCAATTCTGTCCGCAGGGTGTCGTCTCACTCACGCATCAGTTCTTCGACGGCAAGCACCGCTTCGAGAGGAATCTCAGTTCCAGACATTCGCGGGGTCCAACGGATATGAGGAGCAATCAGCTTAAGTTCGGCCAACGAGATGGGTTCATCCACCGGGAGCAACGCGTCAAGCCGTATATCCACGAAGCCTGTCTCGGTGCGCTTTGCCTCGGGATTCCAGTGCGGCCCGACCCAGATCTCCGAAGTCGCCGTAGCAACACCGATTGCCCCCTTAGGATTCATTCCGACTTTGACGACGACGCCACGATCGCCCGGCTTCACCCCGCGCCGTCGTGTCCCGGTATTCCAGGTAGTGGTAACTGTTTCGCCCCTGGCAAGTTGCGGAATCCACCTTGCCCAGTCCGGATAGGGGTCGTAGGCAAGCGTTGGGTTGACGAGAAAGAGAAACGCCTTGGCTTCGGGATCTACGAAAGAGTCCGATGTGTTCATTCTGGATTTAACCTCAACTCGCGCGCCGCGACGGCAGCCGACTGGCCCCGCCGGGTGCGGGATCCGCCGCCACGTTTGTACGCGGAGACGGTCGGGTCGCCTTCGATCCAGTAACGCCACGGGTACACAACACCATCGCCTCCAATTCCAGAGACTCCAACCCGTGGCCCGGTCGCAACCCGAAAGCCAGCTTCCTCCGCAGACTCGTCCCGCGTCGTGAGGTCGACGACGACGCAGTCCGAAGCGTGCGAGCCCGCTCGTACAGCTGAGGATAAGGAAGTCGCCTGACCCCGCAGGGGCTCGACGACGCAGTCCGAAGCGTGCGAGTCCACTCGTACAGCTGAGGATAAGGAAGTCGCCTGACCCCGCAGGGGCTCGACGACGCAGTCCGAAGCGTGCGAGCCCGCAACCACCGACCCGTCAACCCGCAGCAAAGACCCGTCAGCATCTTTGGTAATACCTAACGTTTTCGTCAGATTCGCGGGGCCACGGGCTAGGTCACGGGAGCGCACCACGCCGGGCCGCCGTTCTCGGGCAAGCTCTTCACCGTCCACAACCTCACCCGCGCGGATGAGGCAACCACCCGCTCGCCCATCGGGCCAGCACACAACATTCATGCAGTAATGCATCCCATAGGTGAAGTAGACATAGAGGTGACCGGGGCCGAGGAACATCGTGTTGTTCCTCGGCGTCCGGCCCTTGAATGCGTGCGATGCCGGATCGGACTCACCGCAGTACGCCTCGACCTCGGTGAGACGAATTGTTACACCGTGAGCGGTGACAAGCGACCCCAAGAGCTGCGGCGCCACCGTCAAGGGATCGGCGAGAAGATCGATCAAGTGGTGCCTACTTTGCCTCAATACGCGAATTGGTGAACTCCCGACGGTTCGCCAACGCATCCTTGGCGGCTGCTAGCTGCTCTCGCACGCGCTCCGGAGCGGTACCGCCCTTGCCACGGCGGGCCGAGACGGAGCCTTCAACGGTCAGCACCTCACGCACCGTGGGGGTGAGGCGTGAATCAATAGCGGCCAAGTCGGCGTCGTTCAAATCCCACAGTTCGATTCCGCGCGCTTCGCAGGCCTGGACGCAGGCACCGGAGATCTCGTGGGCATCTCGGAACGGCACTCCTTCGCGCACCAGCCACTCGGCGATGTCCGTGGCGAGTGAGAAACCCTGGGGGGCAAGCTCTGCCATACGCTCCAGATTGAGCGTCATGGTGGCGATCATGCCAGAGACAGCTGGCAACAACACGTCCAGGGTGTCAATCTGGTCGAAGACAGGTTCCTTGTCCTCTTGGAGGTCTCGGTCATAAGCGAGCGGCAGACCCTTGAGCATGGCCAACAGCCCGGTGAGATCACCAATGAGGCGGCCCGCCTTGCCGCGGGCCAACTCGGCCACATCCGGGTTCTTCTTCTGGGGCATGATGGAGGAGCCGGTGGAGAAGGCGTCGTCGAGCGTGACGAAGCTAAACTCCTTGGTGTTCCAGATGATGATCTCTTCGCTGATGCGGGAGATATCCACGCCAATCTGGGCCATGACGTAGGCAAACTCAGCGGCAACGTCACGCGCGGAGGTGCCGTCAATCGAGTTTTCAGTGATACCCGAGAAGCCAAGATCGCTGGCCACAACCTCCGGGTCCATACCGAGGGTGTTGCCAGCGAGCGCGCCGGAGCCGTACGGGCTGCGGGCGGCGCGACGATCCCAATCAACAAGACGCTCAATGTCACGCAACATCGGCCACGCGTGCGCAAGCAGATGATGGGCTACGAGAACCGGCTGCGCGTGCTGCATATGGGTGCGACCGGGCATGATCGCATCCCCCGCCGCTGCGGCCTGAGACACCAGCGCCTCCACCACATCGAGCAGCTTGCCGCCAATAATGCGGGCTTCATCCCGCAGGTACATACGGATCAGAGTGGCGATCTGATCGTTGCGCGAACGCCCAGCGCGCAGCTTTCCACCAAGTTGCGTACCTGCCCGCTCCAACAATCCACGTTCCAACGCCGTGTGAACGTCCTCATCATCGGGGCGCGGAGCGAAGGCTCCCGAAGCGACATCCGCGTCCAAGCGCTGCAACGCCGTGATCATGTCAGCCAATTCCTGCTCTGACAGAAGACCCGCCTGAGACAAGGCTCGTGCATGTGCACGCGACCCCGCAATGTCATAGTGCGCAAGGCGCCAATCAAAATGAGTTGAGCGAGAGAGTTCGGTCAGGGCGTCGGCAGGGCCGCCCGAAAAGCGCCCGCCCCACAGTGCGATGTGTTCCGTCATACCTCTATCGTAGGCGGTGCCTCCGACAGATTCTCGCTCCCGTCCATTGCGCGGCTTGTGGGACCGTCCATTGCGCGTGCACCTCCTCACCGTTCGCGTGAGCGCAGTTACACTAACTCCATGAGTTTTCACGGACGTTCTTTTCTCAAGGAATCTGACTTCACTCCTGCCGAGTGGGTCGCTTTCATCGATCTCGCAGGCAAGCTGAAGGAGGAGCGCCGCACAGGCACGGAGCGTCAGCGCCTCGCAGGTCGTTCAATCGCGTTGATCTTTGAGAAAACGTCCACCCGCACCCGCTGCGCCTTCGAGGTGGCAGCCTTCCAGCAGGGTGCGCAAACCACCTACCTTGACCCCAACAGCTCTCAGATCGGGCACAAGGAGTCGGTGGCGGATACTGCGCGAGTTCTGGCCCGTTTCTTCGACGCCATCGAGTTCCGCGGTGATCGCCAGGCCGATGTCGAAGCGTTGGCCGAATATTCCGGCGTTCCGGTATTTAATGGTCTAACCGATGAGTGGCATCCCACCCAAATGTTGGCTGACGCCCTCACCATCCGCGAACACGTCAACAAACCATTCAATGAGGTGACGCACGTCTTCATGGGCGATGGCCGCTTCAATATGGGCCGTTCCGCACTCGTCTCCTCGGCCATGCTCGGCATGGACGTGCGTATCGTCGCGCCCAAGGAATTCCAACCGGACGCCGAAGCAATCGCCCTAGCCGAGGAATACGCCGCTGAAACCGGGGCGAAAGTGACGATTACGGACGACGTCGTCGCCGGAGTCACGGGTGCTGACGTCATCTCCACCGACATCTGGGTCTCCATGGGCGAGCCCAAGCACGTCTGGGAAGAGCGTGTCGCGATGCTGCGCGACTACCAGGTCAACAGCCGACTCATGGAACTCACCGGCAATCCGGACGCTATCTTCATGCACTGCCTACCCGCATTCCACGATCTCAACACCGCGGTGGGCCGTGATGTGTTCGAGCTGACAGGCATGGACGCACTGGAAGTGACGAATGAAGTGTTCGAGTCGCCGCGCTCGGTCGTGTTCGATCAGGCGGAAAACCGTATGCACACCGTCAAAGCCGTCATGGTTGCTTGCCTCGGGGACCCGGCTGATCTGTAGTGCGTCACCGCCGCCAGGCACCGCGGGCAGAGCGCGAGACAAGCCCCCTTCGTCCCTTATACCTGCCGGTATACGGGCCAACACTCGTCTATTCCATCGGAAGCGGTGCACTTCAGCCGGTTCTCGTGCTGGCAGCCCTCTCTATCGGGTTCTCTAGTGCAAGTTCGTCGGCTGTCGTGGGGATGTTTGGGCTCGTTGGCGTGGTCGCGGCGCCTCCTTTGGGGCGGCTCATCACTCGTTTCGGTGATCGCGCCGCACTCATCACGGGCGGAATCATCTCATTCGCATCGCTTCTGCTCTCTATCCTTGCTCTTGTCGTTGGCCATGATCACCCGGGATTTGCCAAGAACTCCTATGTGGTCTCACTCGTTATTCTCGGTGTTGCCTCGGTCGTGTGGTCGCTTGCGCGGCAAGCCTATGTCAGCGAACTCCTCACACCCTTATGGAGGGCCCGCGGTCTCTCCACGCTGGGCGGGATGACTCGAGTTGGCCAGCTTATTGGACCCGGCATCGCCACTCTCTTCATTTCCGTCTGGTGGATTGGATCGGCATTCATTTTTGGCCTCGTCATGGCGGCACTCTCGACCCTCATGGTGATCGTCTTCGCAGCCCCCGATATTGCGTCCACAGAAGACAACGCACCGGCTAAGCACGAGCGGGACCGCACCACCACAAGCACGACGACGGCGACCGCGCAGGACATCAAACCTGCCCACGAAAAGACGATCCAATCAATGTTCGCCACCGTCATCATGGGAATCGGCATTAATTGTCTGACCATCTTGCGGGTCAATCGAACGGTCATCGTTCCACTGTGGGGAGCTTATCTTGGGATTGACGAAAGCATCATTACTGCAACTTTTGCGGTTTCAGCACTTGTCGACACCCTGATGTTTGTCGTCGCCGGTGGGCTCATGGACAAATATGGCCGCCTTGCCGCTCTGCTGCCGTCTCTCACCGTTATGCCTGCCGGGATTCTCATCATGGCACTGTGGCAAACGCTCCCTGGCTTCGTCACGGGAGCGGCGATTCTCGGCTTCGGTAACGGCTTTGGCGCCGGGGTGGTAATGACAACGGGTGCGGACCTCTCCCCCGCGCACAACCGGGCAAATTTCCTCGGCATTTGGCAGGCCATTAACAATGCCGGAACAGCTGCGGGGCCATTTATTGCATCAGGAATGACTCACGCTCTCGGAGTGGAGGCAAGCCTGTGGTCCACCGCCGCCATTGGCTTGGCCGGGGCCGTATGGTTCACAGCTCTCATCAAGCCAGCCTACCAACGGCTTGGCATTGATCTGCGCGGCCGGCCTGTCACACAAACAGCAGCTACACAAACAACAGAAGGGAGAGCGCCATGACAGCCATTCCGGCGATCAACCCACCAATAGCCAGATGGTGCTCTCCATATTCTTCGGCCGACGGCAATAGTTCGTCGATGGAGATGTACACCATCACCCCGGCCACCGAGGCAAAAGCCACCCCAAACATTGTTTCACCAACAAATGGGCGCCAAATCACATACCCAATGAGGGCACCTAGCGGTTCTGCAAGGCCTGAAGCGAATGAGAGCCAGAAAGCCCTCGCTCGATCCTGTGTCGCATAATAAATCGGAGCCGACACTGCGATGCCTTCGGGAATATTGTGCAATGCGATTGCAACCGCAATTGGAATGGCAATTGTAGGATCGTGCAACGCTGAAATGAACGTGGCAAAGCCTTCGGGAAAGTTGTGAATCGCAATCGCAAGTGCGGTGAACATGCCCATGCGCATGAGCTTGCTCCGGGACGCGGGCCCCATCGGATGCGTGGAATTAGCAAGCTCATGCGGGTTCGCTTCCTTCGGCACAAGGTGGTCAATGATTGCGATGACTGCGATTCCAGCAAAGAACGAGGCGACGGTAGCCCACGCTCCGGGTTTTGTTCCCAACTCGGAAACAAGTGCATCCTGCGCTTTCGGAAAGATTTCGATCATGGATACATAGATCATGACACCCGCGGAAAATCCCAGGAGAACCGAGAGGTAACGAGGATCTTGCTTCCTGGAGAAGAAAGCAATGGTGGAACCAATCCCCGTGGATAGTCCCGCCAGAAGGGTCAACCCAAACGCAAACATCACATCATTCATGAATCAGTAGCCTCCGCTCATCGGGGTTAGGTGATCGCCTGCGATCTTCCCCAACTTTATCAGAATTTCGGCGCACCGAAATTTTACGAGAAACACCATGATTATTGCGACCTTAGCCCGGAGTCAATGGGCGACTTTTCAGACCGTCCACGTATCCTGCAGGTTGTCTAACACACCCATCGAGCACGCTGCGAAAGAAACAGATACAACCCTGGCCAGCACGTTCTCTCCGTCACACGTGGGACTCGAGGCCTCCGTCATTTAGTTAGGGAATGCTAACCTAATTTCACATCGAGACTGTTGCATAAATATCGCCGGTCACATCCACGCGTACACGAAGGAGTCGCTTCATGCGATCACTCTCCCAGCGAATCATTGCCCTCGCCGCAGTTGGCCTCACCAGTCTGACGCTCACCGCCTGCGGGAATTCTTCAGATGGCTCAGAAGCCACCAACACTCCAGAACCACAGGAAACCGCCACCGTTTCTCCAGACCAAGGCGAATGGCCCCGGACCATTACTCACGAGATGGGCGAAACCGTCCTTGAGGCCAAGCCCGAGCGTATCGTCTCCACATCACTGAGCGTTACCGGCACCTTGCTGGCGATCGACGCCCCGGTGGTTGCTACAGCTGCTACCTCCCCCAGCCCCATCACCGATGACAAGGGCTTCTTCTCGCAGTGGGCGGACGTAGCTGACGAGCGCGGCGTTGAGGTACTTTACGACAACCTCGAGTTCGATATGGAGGCCCTCATCGCGTCCGATCCCGATCTCGTCATCATCTCCACCTCCGGTGCAGACTCCGTTGCCGACCAGTACGAGCAGATTTCAGCCGAGTTCCCCACCATCGTCGTCGACTACTCGAAGCAGACGTGGCAGGACCTCGCCACTGAACTCGGCGATGCCACCGGCCACGAAGACGGCGCCGCAAAGGCCATTGAAGACTTTGATGGTTACGCCGCCAACGCAGCCGAGAAGATCACCGCTCCCGAAGGTGGCGTATCGATCGTCTCCTTCAACGGCCCCGGCGCTGATCAGGGAATCGGCAAGACCACGGGTCCTCACGCTCAGCTGCTAGAAGCACTTGGACTTGAGGTTATCCCCGCACCTGACGGCCTCGACACTTCGGCACAGGCCCGTCAGGACTTCGCCTTCGTCACCTACGAGAATCTCAGCCAGGCCGTGGGCGGAGAGTCTGTCTTCCTTCTGACCGGTACCGACGAGACCGTCGCCGCATTCACCTCCGACCCGGTCCTCGCCAACCTGCCCGCTGTCGAGAAGAAGCAGGTTTACCCTCTGGGCATTACCTCCTTCCGCATTGATTATTACTCCGGGAAGCTGCTCATCGACTCCGTCGTCGACGCGCTCTCCTGATGAACTCACGTGGAGGCAGGCTGTCATCGTACGGCCTGCCTCCACGCTCACTCCTATGCCTCGTACTTTTGCTCAGCGCCATCGCCAGGCAGCAACACATTCCCCCGCCCCGACGCGTACTCCAGCCTCACCACGGCTGCGAGAGCGCCGCGGGGTTGTTCTCGTTTTGCTCCTGCTTCTCATCCTTCCGTTGATGATCGCCAGTCTGGTCATTGGCTCACGCGTCATTCCAGTCAGCGAAACTTTCGCGGCGATACACAATTTCAATCCTCACAATGACGCTCACCTCGTCATCCGCGAGCTACGTCTTCCCCGTACTTTCTTAGCGCTACTGGCGGGAGCGGCTCTCGGCCTAGCCGGAGCCCTCATGCAATCCATGACGCGTAATACGCTGGCGGAACCCGGTACTCTCGGCGTCAATGCTGGTGCTGCCGCAGGTGTGGTGCTCGGACTCTCGATCACCGGCTCGGCGTCAATCACCGTCTACGTCTGGTTTGCCTTCGTGGGCGCAGGTGTCGCATCGCTTGTCGTTCACCGGCTCGGACGCGCGGGTGAATCGGGCGTCAACCCTGTTCGCCTCGTTCTCGCTGGCGCAGGACTCTCGATCACACTCTCCTCCCTGACCACCATGGTTATTCTGTCAAGTGCACAGACCGTTTTTGACTCGTTCCGTAACTGGGCCTCCGGCTCTCTCCAAGGCCGCGGCTGGGATGTGCTGCCAGTGACGATTGCCAGTCTCCTCGTGGGATTTGTACTCGCGATGGCCGTCTCGCAGTCGCTCAATTCACTTTCCTTAGGATCCGACCTCGCCCGCGGACTTGGCGTCAACGTCCGGCGTACGTGGACCCTGACCAATCTGGCGATTCTTATACTCGCCGGTGCAGCGACGGCGGCCGTCGGTCCCGTCTCCTTCATTGGACTTGCTGCGCCCCATATCGCGCGTTCCCTCGTGGGGCCGGATCACCGATGGCTTCTTCCCTATTCTGCGGTTATTGCTGCCTTGACGTTATTGCTTGCCGACGTGGCTGGCCGCGCCATCATTCACCCGGCCGAAGTCGGAGCTGGCGTCATGAGTGCCGTCATCGGCGCCCCTTTCTTTATTTATCTCATCCGGCGTGGCCGAGTGGAGGGACTATGACAGGGCAGGACACCACGGGTCAGGTTCTTCGTTGGGCGCTCGGTTCTCTACGCCTGCGCGTGGAGCGGCGGACAGTCATCGTCGTCGTTCTGCTCGTGGCTACACTTCTCACACTCGGAGCGGTCTCCCTTGCCTCCGGAAAAATTTCGCTCGGGCCCTCAGAGCTGTGGGCAGCACTTTGGGGCACCGGTGAGGCGCAGGCTGTCAAAATCGTCGGGACTATCCGTTTGCCCCGACTCGTCACCGCATTGTGCGTCGGCATGGCACTGGGGGCCTCGGGATGTATCTTCCAGTCAATCTCCCGGAATGCTCTCGGTTCCCCTGATGTCATTGGGTTCACGACCGGTGCGGCAACGGGAGCTGTCATTCAAATTGTCGTATTCAACGCTGGTGCGGCGGCCACATCCCTCGCAGCAGTAGCAGCAGGTTTACTCACGGCCGCCGTCGTCTACATCCTTGCACGGACCAATGGCTCGGCCGCTGGCTATCGTCTCGTTCTCGTGGGTATCGGCGTCTCCGCATTCGTCGGAGCCATCAATACCATGATGCTGGTGCGTGGCGATCTTGATCTGGCCACCAAGGCGCGAATCTGGCTCTCCGGTTCCCTCAACGCGCGGACCTGGGAGGATGCGATACCGGTGGCGGTGGCCGCCGTCGTTCTTCTTCCTCTTTTGGCCGCATGTTCCCGCTGGCTCGACGTTCTCGAAATGGGTGACGACCTCGCCACCCAACTTGGTGTCCGTCCCGAGCGGATCCGGCAGGTCGCCATGTTCACCTCGGTCATCCTTACTGCAGCAGCCGTTGCCGCGGCGGGTCCCATCGCATTTATCGCACTTTCCGCTCCACAGATCGCCCGGCGGCTTACTCGTGCCCCACGTGTCCAGGTCGTGACATCTGCACTGGTGGGAGCAGGGCTGCTGCTCGCTGCCGACCTCATCTCCATCCATCTCCCGGTGAAGATTGCAATGCCGGTAGGCCTGACAACCGGTCTGCTGGGTGGCATTTATCTTCTCTGGCTTCTTACGCGCAGCCGCGCGGTGTAACGAAAGTTCGATCATGAGCAATGCTTCTCATCCTTCGCAGGCCCGGCATCCGTTGAATCCTCCTCATCCTCTGGAAGCCCGGGATCTTACGCTGGGGTATGGCGGTACACCGATCAGCGAGCATCTCGACGTGGCGGTTCCCGACGGTTCCTTCACCGTCATCATTGGCCCCAACGCCTGCGGCAAGTCGACCCTTCTACGTGCACTCTCACGGCTACTCGATCCGCAAGCGGGACACGTCATCCTCGACGGCCGGGACATCCACGAGTATTCGTCGAAAACGGTCGCGCGGCGCCTTGGGCTGCTTCCGCAATCCTCCACATCGCCAGCCGGGATTACCGTACGCGACCTCGTGGCGCGCGGACGTTTCCCGCATCAGTCGCTGCTACGCCAGTGGTCTCAAGCCGACGACGACGCCGTCACCTCGGCTCTCGAAGCTACCGCCGTGTCCGAGCTCGCGCACCGCAAGGTGGATGAACTCTCGGGCGGACAGCGCCAACGCGTGTGGATCTCGCTGGTTCTTGCTCAACAGACACCCCTGCTTTTACTTGACGAACCAACAACGTTCCTCGATATCACGCACCAACTGGAAGTTCTCGGCCTATGCCGAGCGCTCAATCAGGATGGGTACACACTGGTGGCAGTGCTGCACGATCTCAATATGGCGTTCCGTTACGCTACCCACCTCATTGTTATGAAGGACGGCGCGGTGGTTGCGCAGGGAAGTCCACAAGACATCGTCACTGCGGAGTTAATCAAAGAGGTATACGGGATTTCGTGTCTTTGCTTGCCCGATCCCGTCACCGGTGGACCCATGATTGTTACGACCGAAGTATCCGCTCTGGTTCCCGAGCCGAATAGCTCTGCTGCCGCCATTGAGTCGGGTAGTGCGGTAGGAGACGCGACTGTCAACGTGGCCGCAGATACGGCTGGAAAGAATTCGGAGGTTATGCGATGAGTCTGCCAGAACCAAGCGTCTGGACCGATCGTTATGGACGCGCCCACATCGAGAAAACGGCAAACGTTCCCGAGCACGACGGAGATATCCCGCGGATGTCTGGGGTACCCGAGGGTGTGGAAGCAATGGTGCAGGAAGTTACGCGAGACAATTTGTCGATGGGAGAATTGCCGCCAAATCCGATCGTCACCGAGTGCGGGCTAGTTGCCCTGCGCGACTATACGTGGTTGGTGGAAGCGCCCGAGGCATCTGCGGTACTGCTGTGGGTCAACGGCATCTTTAACCACGGAGAGTTGGATTCGTCGGAGTTCTCGCGACTACCGGGATCCCAGCTGTGGGGGTTGACGCTTCGACTACCCAGCTCGTGGCGAGCTTCTTATCGGATCGCCGTATGGGAGGGCGATGGTATTCCCCCGTGGCGCTCCGCTACGGACCGTTTCTCTGTCCGAACAGCCGCGATGCAACTATCGAGTCTTGATCCGCGAGGTGGTGCGATTGTGGGAGGTTCACACGGTCCATCGTCGCTCGCGGCTGGCCCCGACGCACCCGCCGAGAACTGGCATGTGGACGTCCCCGCAGATCATGCCACAGGCACGGTTCACGAACACTCCTTTGCCGCAACCGACCGCTACGGTAAGCAGCGGGTGTGGGTGTACGAGCCAGTCACATCAGCCGAGACTCCCCTCCTCATTCTTTTCGACGGACAGGCGTGGAACGAGGCGCTGGGCCTGCCCGCTATTCTTGACGCGGCGATCGCGGGTGGCGTGATACCCCCGCTCCACGTGGCGATGGTGGACTCCGTGGACATGCAGGTCCGCTGGGCAGAGCTCGGAGTACCCGGGGGCCAGGTTGACTTCGTGCTCGGCGAGCTGGTGGATTTCATTCGGTCACACTATGCAGTAAACCCAGCGCATAGTGCCACAATCGTTAGTGGCCAGAGCTTCGGCGGACTTGCTGCGGTGTGGGCACTCGCTCTGGGTGGGGACAAGATCGGCCATGCCATTGCACAGTCACCTTCGCTCTGGCGCTTCGATACAGCTGCACTGCTCCGCGAACAACCGGACTGGCTGTCGCTTCACTTGCAAGCTGGACGCTTTGAGGGCCATATGCTGGCTGACGCCGAAGTTTTGCTCCACGATCTCACCACCACCGGTGACTCCCGCATTGTGACCCTCGAACCGATAGAGGGCGGCCACGATTGGGCGTGGTGGCGCGCCGGGCTCCTCTCCCAACTGGCTGAGTTGCTCGGCTAGTTTGCGCCGCAACGGTGCCCATAGTCGGACGTCACCGGGAATTCGCCGTCGTCGAAGAAAACGCACGTGAACGGGCGTAACTCCCACTGAGCTTCCCGCCGACGTATCTTCCCCATGAGCCGAGAAAAGGTCCTGCCCACAGATATATCCGTGGGCAGGACCTTTTCTACGGTAACAGAACTCCGTCAGTGCCGGTAAGCAGCCAACTGATCAGTACCGGTGCCGAACCAATCGCCCACGACGAGTGCATCGCCTGCGCGTCCGAAATGAATACTGGCATCGGCAACGCCACCGGAAAGACTATTGCGAACAAACACGGTGTTACCCCGTTCAATCGCAACGGTATCTTGTCCGTCACCGTCGAAGTCGCCCACCAGGGCACGGTCACCCACACGGCCATACACGAAGGCGTTCTCAGCGCTGCCGCCGTTCAAGGCATTGTCCAAGAAGTAGGTGGCACCACGCTGAACGCCCAACGAATCGACACCGTCACCATTCCAGTCGCCGACCAGCGGCACATCGTCAACTCGACCAAACATAACCGAGTCACCCGCTTGATCAGCAATGACACCGTTCGAGTTGTAGTGGATCTCGAAACGGTTCGACTCCTTATCCCGCACTGCCAGGTCATCGAAACCGTTTCCGTCAAAATCACCGACGACGGCGAGCGCATCCGCATCTCCCACGGTTACCGATACGGTGGCCGAGTCTGAGCGATTAGTGGCGAGAAGGGTGTAGGTATTGCCGTGACGTACGGCAAACGTGTCCACACCATCATTGTTGAAATCGCCAACCAGGACTTGCTCGGCACCCACAAGCTTCATGGCCGTCCGAGCAATCGACTGTGCCCAATCGTCAGCGAAGAACACGTTGCCGTCGGCCGTAGGAACCGGCGTGGCGTCCTCATCCGGTTCCGGAGTGTCCTTGGCGTAGCTAATCTTCCACAGCTTGTTGCCATCGGCGTTCTTATCCACCACGAAAGCGTTACCCTGACCATCAACTGACGCATGGTTTGCACGCGCGATTGGCAGATTGGCGACCTTGTTGCCATCAGCGTCAAGGACGGTCACTGTTGTTCCACCAAAGTTGGTCACGTAAACAAGCTGATTCTCCTTATCGAAGGCAACGTTGAGAGCGCCTGCTCCGGTCGGAACCTCCTTGATTGTCGCACCGGTGGTCGCATCGGCGACCACCACTTCGTCGCTATTCTGGCTAGCGATGTAGAGACGCTCGCCCGCATCATCGAAAGCGATACCCGATGCACCACGTCCACCGACATTGATGCCCTCAATCTCCAGGAACGAAACAGCGAGCGTCTGCGTATCGATCTTGGCAACCTTGTTGGAGCTCAAGCTCGGTGACACCAAGGTGCCGTCGAACAGAGCGAGCGAAACAGGGTTGAAGTCCACGCGTGGTCCGGTTTGGACGTCGTCGATCTTCTCAAAGGTCTTGGCATCGAACACCGAGATGTAGCCGTCACCATTCGTTCCTTCGCTGGCCGAACTGGCGAACACTCGGTCAGACACCGGATCGTAGATGACGTCACGCGGGTGACCGATGAGGTCGCTCGGGAACTGCTGAAGAAGGCTCAGGTCGGCCTCACTGTATACAGCAACGGATGTCGCACGAGTGTTCGTCACCCACACGGTACCGTTGACATCATCAACGCCAATACCAAAAGGAGGCTGCCCGGAGACTCCATGATCGTCTGTCACGTCCTTGACGTGGACGCTCGTGATGATCTTTAGTGTCTCGGGATCAACCTTGTAGATATAGCCGTCCGCAGTATCTCCATTACCGGCTGCGGCAGCAATAAACAGGGCGTTTTCCGTGGCACTGTATGCCGACTGGTAAAGCCCCTGGAAAAGTTCCTCCGTGCTCGAGGTGACGGTGAAGTCCTCCTCACCAAACACAGTGGCGTCCGGCGAGATCTTCTGGTTCGACAATGTGAAGCTCAAACCGTCGGACAAGGTCACCACTACTGGGAAAGAACCGAGCGCCTGATCTGCAGGAATCTCGTAATCGACGGTGGCCGCACCAGCCTCATCGGCAGTCACCGGAAGGCCGCTGAACACGACGTCCGTGCCATCAAGTGCAACTGAAGAAACCGAGGCACCGGCGGGAAGATTGCCGAGTGTCGCAGTTCCAGCCGATCCTTGAGTCAATCCAGAGAAAGCGGCGGTTGGCAGAACAGTAACCGACATGGTCACCGAGCCGGACTGGGTTCCAGTGATTTCCACGCTATGGATTCCAGCGCGAAGCTCTCCCGGCGCAAACACCAACGAGCTTGACGGTTCAATCGCGCCCGTCTCTGTGACGCCGCCGCCCTTGGCCCAAGCCCTCTCGACACCGTCAACCTTGGCGGTGAGAGTCTCCCCCACGGCAAAACGTCCCTCGCCGGAGGAAACCGTGATGGTCACCTGGCCAGCAGGTGCTCCGCGACCACCCGAGGAAGCAGTGACGGTCAGATTCTCGCCAGATACGGTGAAGGTAACATACACGGAACGTGGCGTATCACCGTCGGGCTTCGTCGATCCCGTGAGCAGCTGAAGGTGATGGGTAGTCCCTGGAGCCCAGGCCGTGGGCAACGCCGGGTTGGTGTTGTCCGGCGTGGGGAACGGGATGTCCGCGCTGAAATCTCCATTGTCGTCCGCAATGATGCCGCTCCAGACGGCTGCCGTTCCCGTCTGACTACCGGGGAACACAAACTGTCCGGAAGCAGGCTCGGTTGTCAGAATGTTCGATTCCACGCCGCCTGAAGCACCGAGCTTCACTCCGATCCAGGAACCATCCGCATCGGAGTTGTCCGTGCCATCGGTCCAGCCCGTGCCTTCGAGATGGATGGCATTGCCCTCGATGACAATATCGGGAACGCTCACACTGACGCCGTCGCCTCCAACGACCCACGTGCCCGTGTCAGCAAGACTTGGACCAGCGAAAACTCCACTCAAGCCCATGGCCACAACGACGGTTGCCACACTCATGCGGCTTGTTCGTCTCAAGGTGGTACTCATATTTCCCCCAAAAGGAATAATCAATAATTGTTAGGTTAGGCTAACCTAATATTTACCTATGGGGAAATAGCATCTCATGATCTATTAGCCCATCCGGTAGTGGCTCGTTGCCTCGGCGACACGATGGTTGTAGTCAGTGGAGTCGTTGTACGCGGCGACGGCGGCAATCCACCCGTCATCGGTTCGCAGATCTCCTCCAACCGCGCAGAGGTAACGTGCGGCGGTGAGGACGGCATCGTCGATTTGCTGTGGATCTGTCATACCATCGCCGTTGCCGTCAGCGGCGTACTGGCGCCAGGTATCGGGGATGATCTGCATGGGTCCGGCAGCGCGGTCCCACACTGGATCACCATCGAGAGCGCCTCGGTCTGTATCGGGTATCAAAGCGGTGGTGGCGCCGTCGAGAGCAATACCGATAATGGCGGGATGCTGTTTGCCATCGGAGTCAATCCCTCCTCCAAAGATGGTGCCGTGCCCAGACTCCACCTGACCGATACCGGCGAGTGTTGCCCAATCGAGGCCGCATTCGGGCTGCTCTCCGGCAAGCTGCATTGCGGCGCCAGCATATGCGCTCAGGGCCCTTTCGGGAATCTCGAGCCGTGTCGCGTTCTCTCCCACCCACGAGGACGACGCCAGTGTGGCAATACTCAACGATCTGGGCGCACGCTCATCCAGACCATCCTCGACAACAGATTCAGCATCATTATCGGCTAGCTCGTCGCCGACTACCCCACGATGGGTTTTCCCGTTAGCGTCCTGGGCAACCGCAACATTGTCGCGCTGCGACGCAGCCGATGCCGGGGACGCAGCCTGCGCCATAAATCCGGTGGCCATGAGAGCTGTTCCAAGGAGCGCCGCAGTCCCCGCGCTCCCCCACAGCAGAATGTTCTTGCGGCGCGGTGTTAGTTCAGCCACCGCTCACTCCTTCCGGTCGCCAACGTGCACGAGTCCGTCGAGGGGTACCACGAGTGGTCGATCAACGTTGGGGTCGGTAATGAGCTGACACGGCAAACCGTATACCTGTTCAATGAGCTCGGCGGTGACCACATCGTTGACCTCCCCCTGGGCGACTATCGCGCCATCGCGCATCACCACCAGGTTGGTGGCGTAACGGAAGGCCAGGTTCAACTCGTGCAGCACCACAACCACGGTAAAGCCGTCGCGTTGCAGGCTTCGGGCAAGGTTAAGCACCTCGACCTGATGGGCGATATCAAGATAGGTGGTGGGTTCGTCGAGTAGTAGAAGAGGTGTCTCTTGGGCAAGTGCCATGGCGATCCACACTCGCTGCCGTTGGCCACCGGAAAGTTCTCCGACGTTGCGGTCGGCAAGATCGCTCACCTTGGCCCGATCGAGGGCGTTCTCCACCGCGCGCTCGTCAGCATCGCTCCATTGGCGCAGCACACCCTGGTGCGGATAGCGGCCCCGCCCCACAAGATCCTCCACCACAATGCCATCTGGAGCGATGGGATTCTGTGGAAGGAGTCCGAGCCTGCGGGCGACGGCCTTCGGGTTCTGCCGCCCGATCGGTTTGCCATCAAGTTCGACGGTTCCAACGGTGACGGGAAGCATGCGAGCGAGGGCGCGTAATAGTGTCGATTTTCCACACGCGTTCGGACCCACAATGACAGTGAGTTCCCCCTCGGGGATATCGATGTCGAGGCCCTCAATAATGATGCGTGGACCGTACCCGACCGTAATGTTGTGTGCCCGCAGCGGAGCCTGCGTCGTTGTCATCTCGCTCATTCTCGATTCCTTCTCCACTCGGTGACGAGCAGCCACATCAGATAAACACCACCGAGTGATCCAGTAACCACTCCAACCGGCAGCTGGGTGGGTGCGAAGATCCGTTGGGCGACGACGTCGCCCACCAGCACGATTACTGCCCCCATCAGTGCGGCAGCACCAATCCCGATGCCGGATCCGCGGGTCAGTTTGCGAGCGATCTGCGGGGCAGCGAGCGCTACGAACGCGATAGGACCGGTGGCAGCAGTAGCGATCGACACGAGCGCGATACCGATGACAATCATGCAGAGCCGTGTTCGTTCGACTTTCACCCCGAGACCGGTGGCGAGGTCATCCCCCATCACCATTGCGCCAAGGGCCCGAGACATCCACAAGGCAAGCGGCAGCAGTATCGCGACGCTCACGCCAACAAGCCCCACCTCAACCCAGCCGCGCGCATTGAGTGAGCCAGCAAGCCATTGGGCTGCAGTTTGCGCCGACGTGAGCGAGGCGCGCACCACGAGCAACGAATTCACAGCCTGGAGTACCGCTGATACGCCAATTCCCACAAGAACAAGCCGGTATCCTGCGAGACCCTTGCGCCACGCAAGCACATAAACGACAAATGCTGTGGCGAATCCGCCGATCAGGGCGCCCACCGCGACCGATCCCGGGCCCGCCTCAAACACGATGATCTGGACGAGGGCACCCGTGGCGGCTCCGGTGGTGAAACCGATAATGTCGGGGCTGCCGAGAGCATTGCTCGAAATTGATTGGAAAATACTCCCGCTCGTCCCAAGCCCAGCACCCACAAGCAGTGCGGTGACAACACGAGGCAGGCGGATGTCTCGCACAAAGTAGTTAGCAAGGTAGTCAGCGTTGGTGCCATTGATGGCGGCGAGCACGTCCCGAACGCTTAGTGGGTAATCGCCGATGAGCATCGCGGCGATGCCCACCACGAAGAGCGCCATGACTATCATGGCTCCAACAACGAGCGCACGGCGTTCCGGGCGCAGCACGACGCTGCCCACTCGAATGATGAGGTGCCTGCGGCGTATCGGACGACGACGAAGCCACCTTGTCCCACCCAAAGAGCTCTCGTTCATGGACCCCTTCGATTTTTCACGAGCAGCCTGTCTCATAACGCCTCAATTCTGCGGCGTCGGGCAATCGCAACGAAGGCGGGGCCACCGAGAATGGCAGCGATGATACCCACCTGCACTTCCTGCGGTGCGATGATGACGCGGCCAAGCACGTCAGCCGAAAGCAGCAGCGTGGGTGCCATGACTGCGGAGTAGGGCAAGACCCAGCGCTGGTCCGGTCCACAGATGGCACGTGCAAGCTAAGGAACCCCCAGGCCAACAAAGGTGGTGGGGCCAACCGCCGCCGTCGCTGCACCAGCAAGAAGGGTTACGGCAATCATGACGAGGGCCCGGGTGCGAGCCACCCGCACGCCAAGCGCCTTGCCGGTATCCTCGCCAAGAGCCAGCGCATTCAACGACGGCGCCAGCGCGAAGGCAAGTAGTAGACCCACGACGACGAAGCCGAGCACCGCCCAGAGGATGGGGTATCCGCGCCCCTCAGCGCTTCCCGCAGCCCAGAGCCGAAACTCGTTGAAGGCGTTCTGGTTGGAGAGAATGACCGTCTGCACCAGCGAGGAGATTGCCATGGTGATAGCCACTCCAGCGAGGGCGAGCCGCACCGGGGTGGCAGCGGATCCGCCGGTGGCACCGAGCACATAGACCAGCACGGCGGCAAGAGCGGCTCCTGCGAAGGCGAACCAGAGGTAGAACCAGATGGATGCGATGCCAAAGAAGGCAACGGAGAGTACCACCGCCAGGGAGGCCCCGGCGTTAATGCCAAGGATGCCGGGGTCCGCCAGCGGGTTGCGGGTGAGGGACTGCATGAGCGCACCAGAAACGCCGAGAGCCGCACCAACCACCAGCACCAAGAGCGAGCGCGGAACGCGTTGTTCAGCAATGACGATCGATTCGAAACTGCCGTCGGGCTCAGTGAGGAATCGCCACACGTCCCCCAGTGGGATGGGATTGGACCCCACCGCGAGACTGACCAGAAGCACAATCACGAGCAGAGCAAGGAAACATACGAGCACCAGCAAGCGCACACTCACCGGTGTGCGCTTGCTGGGCTTGGTCCGCGTCCGGCGTGGTTGTTCGAGAACCGACGTGGTGGCCACAGCTACTTCGAGGCTAGGTCAGAGAAGTCGAATGGATCCTCGCCCTCCACGAATTCCTTCGTGGCTACCGGGGCCTTCTTTGGCTTGCGCAGAATCACCCAGAACACCAGCACAGCCGCAACTATGGCCGCTCCACCAATGCCGATAGCGGTCCAAGGTAACGCACTCTCGTTCGCTGGAGTCGCGTTTGGTTCGGCAGCGACGTCGTCACCGGACACACCGGTGGCGAGTTCTTGTGCTGCTGCCACGGCTTCGGCGTCGATGGCGGCCTCGGTCCATCCCAATAGCTCGCCATCCTCGTTGAGAACGGCGAAGCTGTGCTCACCCGGTTCGAGGTTGAGGATAGAGAAGCGAAGCGTGCCGTCGTTAGCGACCTGTTGCCAGCCAAGCTCGGTGGGTTCGGAGTAGGCATAAACGAAGGCCCACTCGGCGGAGTACTGAACGTCAACGCCGAGGGTGAGATTACCGTCCGCAATCGCGGCTTGCACTCCACTCTTCTTGTCCGCGGGTAGGTTATCAGCGGTTGGAGCGGGAGCCTTGGGTACCGTTTGTGGTTCGTCAGTTGGCACCTCTCCGTCTACCGCTTTGGCGACGGCGCCCGCACCCGCAGCAGCATCGACACTTCCAGCCTCACCGGTTGTTTCGCCGGGGGCGGCTCCGCCGCCGCTTGGTACTTGGGCTGCGGATCCGCCACCGGTGGTCCCAGCGGCACCACTGCCATCTCCACCTCCGGACGAGTTAGCCGGTCCACCGTTGCCGCCCGCCGAAACTTCCTGGCCACCGTTCCCACCGGCCACCACAGTGAAGTTGCTGTTGCCGTAACCACCGCCGTCCCCGTGCAGGGTAAAACCAAGAACGCCGTCACCACCGGGGGCAGTGGCCGACGCGAGGAAACGCAGCCAGTGGTCGCCCACAGGTAGGTCGGAGGGAATCACTACGGAGCCGACGGTTACCCCGGAGGTAGGAATCACCTGCGTGTGGATAACGCAAGCACCGTGCACGGCAGAACTGCCGCAGACGTTCTCGTTGCCGTCGTCGTACTTCAAATGAATAATTTCTCCGGCCGGGAATCCAGAAACACGGAAGTTGAGAACGTCACCCGCCGTGACCGTTGTAGGCCACACCTCGGCATAGGTGCCGGGGGTGTTGGGCGAGGGGCCATCCGGTGGGAGAGCCATAGCGCTTAATGGTGCAAGTACCACGGCGACGATCAGTACCACGGCCGCGGTCACCCGCGTCCAGAACTCATTGGCGAGTGTGCGCACAGTAGAAGCGCTCGTGTTCATTGGTTTTGTCTTTCTCATCGTGCTTGTTCTCTCCGGTTACGCAGTGCGAATGCTGCAGCGGCTGCTGCAACGATCAGTAGCAGTGCGCCGCCTGCGAGCATCGAGTTGACCATCCAGCTGGACATTCCGCTCAGGACGGGAGGAACGATGGTCGCTTCTTCGGCGTTTTGTGCCAGTACTTCATCCGTCTTTTCTTGCTGGAGCTGAGCGGCCGTGATCTTGCCCTTGGCCGCCGAGGTCCAACCGACCAGCGTGCCGTCCACGCCCACCAGGGCGATCTTGTGGTTGCCGTCAGACATTTCACTAATGTCCACCTTCATCTGCTTGTTAGCGTCAAGCTGCACCCAACCGATTGGCCGCACCTGCACTCCGGTGTAGATGTAGGCGTAGATCCACTGGTTGGGCTCGCCGTCGGCAACGGTGAGGGTGACAACGTCGCCCTCGATCACGCCAGTGACCTGCCCGGCATTCGACGCGTCGAGCTGGCTGCCACGCTTGACGGGCTGCTCGGGGATCGTTGCCGGAGCGGTGGACTGGGCTGCCGCCACGCGAGTGACCGGCGCGGTGGCGGACTGCGGAGCCTGCAAGATGGGAGCGGCTCCGGGTAAAGGAGGCGTGACCGTAGGTACTTCCACCTTCGGAACGACAATTGGAGGCAGCTGAGACTTCGGCTTGTCAATCGTCACGGGCACCCAGCCAAGCAACTCGCCCACGTGCCCCTGATTTCCATTCTGCACCGTGACGTTGAGGGTGCCCACAGCAAGGGTGATCCCGGCAAGGCTTAGCTTGACCTGGCCGTTGCCATCAAGCTGCTTCCACTCGGGGAAATAGCCACGCGAGGAAGGCCCCGCGTAGGCGTCAATGTACACCCAGTCGTCCTTCTTGCCTCCTGGAACGGTTACCGTCCACTGGCCGGGATTGGGGGTTGCTTCTTGTTTCACCGTCACGCCATTCTTATTGGCAGCGGTGAGCGCCCCACCGTCAATATCGAGCGGTGAAGGCAGCGCGTTTGGGCGGTATTCGCCCACAACGAAGTAGGTGGGTTGCCCCGTGGACGGACCCACGGTGCGGATCGCGTCATACTCCTTAAGCGAACCTGTGAGTAGACGGATCGAATGCTCACCCTCGGGGAACGCCGGAGCTGACCCCAGTGGGCCGCTCGTGGTGCCATCGGGCAGAGTGATCTCAGCTTCCCAGTCACCGGTCTCATCATCCGCATAGACAATGTCCCAAATTGTACGGTTCTGGTTCAGCTCGTCAGTGAGATGGCTGTAGGCACCGTCGTCGATCTTAACGGCTATGGTCGAGCCGCCAGAACGAGGATGACACCAACCCTTGCCGCTAATCTTCAGCTTGCCACCAAGTTCAGACTGCTCCTGAATCTGCCAGGTGGGCTTCTCTGTACTCGGGGTGCACTGGATAACCTCCATTGGTGGCTCTTCCCAAGGTTCGCCACCCACGACAAGCGAGGGAGTCACGAGCATACGCTGCATGTCACCTTCGGCGAATACGCCACTCGAGACCGCAAGCGAGAGCTTCTGGCCGGCAACGATAGTCTCCGGCAAGTCGATCGTGGTGGAGAATGTACCATCAGCATTTGCCTCGACAATCTTCCAGATCGTCGAATCCTCCGAGCCGTTGAGCGGATGCTTGACGATATCGGAACCGGTGCGCTCATATTGTCCAGTCTGGTCGTTCACCAAACGGTAATTGAGCTTGATGGCAATCATTGAGCCGCTCGTAGCGTCGGCCTTCGTCCAACCTGTTCCGCTGACGCGAGCGGTGCCGCCAGGCTCCACGTCCTGTTCGGCCCAGACAAGCGCGGCATCGTCTTCGGCGTCCGACTCAGCCTTGACATAGGGGTAGGAGGGGCTGCCATCTGCGGGGATCACATCGAGTTCGGTCGTCGTGCGCACCGCACCGCCAGCATTCCAAGCCGTGAAGGAGACCTGTGTACCGTCGTTATGGAGTTCGGCCCACTCCGGGCCGAACTCCATGACGGGATCGTTGCCCCAAAAACCATCTACTACACCGTCACGCCCGGAGTTCCACTGGATTTGAAGCGCTCCCTGCACTTCGGGGGTAATTGTGAATCCTTCCGATCCCTCTGCAACCTCGGTGTAGGTCGGGAAAGGCGTGAGCTTGGGCAGCGCGACATCTGGATTCGGCCCAACCGTGAAGTCCAAGCCGTTGAGATACATATCGCGTCCCCAGATCGCGGCACTAACATGGACGGCACCTGCTTGAAGGTCCGCGCCATAATCATTCACAGCCGGAATCATGGCCGAAATTTTCGCGATTCCTGCTTCGTCAGCTTCGACAGCGCCAATAGTGGTGTTGCCAATAGCGAAACCAACTTCGTCACCCGTATCCAGACCATCAAGAGTCACCTCAATAGTGTCCCCATAGTGGTAACTCCGATTTGCATCGTAGCTCACACCAGCCACCGTATCCGGCGCCCGGAAAGTTGCTGCCTCCGAGACCACAGTTCCCGCGCTGGTGGAAACGAGAACACGGTACTCCCAACCATGCATATACCCTGGGTTTGCGGCTTCAACCGCAATGAGGTCCGACGTTGCGTCATCCCCTTCATAGTTCACCCAGTCATCGCCTGAGACGCGGTATTGCCACTGGAACCGCACGGGAACATTTGCTTCGGCTTCAACAAGAAACTCTGCCACGCCGCTGCCATCATTTATGACACTCTCGGGCTGGGTAGTGATAACAGGCAGCTCAGCAACGGGTAGCACGGTGATCTCTGCGGACTCGCTGCGAACATTGTCGCCATCGGCAAGCTCACCAGAACTCACCATGACGGTGTGCTTCTCCCCGGCTTTCCAGCCCTCGGGGAAGGGAATGGTGGCGCTCCACGTTCCCCGGAAACTCGCACGAGCAGCCGCAATGATGCTCTTATCGGTGAGCACCTCACCGGTGACCGGGTTGCGCACATCGCCGCCCGCCTTGAGCCCGTCAATGCGCACCGAAATAATCGAACCGGCATTCTTTGCAGCGGTGTTCTTCCAGTCCTTACCACTTAACGTGAAACTCTGGCCCTCTTCGACGTACTCGGGCACCAGATACTGCACCAGCTCGTCGGACTCTCCCCAGCGCCAGCCGTCCTCAAGTTGGCCACGCACAACGACAGTGGCGGGTTCGCTAAATGCCTGGCCAAGGCGGTTGGTGTACTTCGCACGGAACTGTACACCGCTCTGGGCTTGAGCCACTGCCTGCGGACCAAAAAGCCATAGGTCCGAGCTGGTTGCCGTGAATCCAGACTCGTCTTGCATGTCCTCCCAGGCACCGCCCGGGAGCTTGCGTTGCCAGCGCACGTTCGGCTTCGGCATACCCTCCGCGGCACTGTTCAACACAACTTCCACCACACCAAAATCGTCGGGGGCTTGTGTTACCGACTGCGGTTGAGTAGTCACCCTTGGCTCCGCCCAGTCTGCGGGGTGCTTGTAGTCGATCACATGGAGCGTTGCCTCCGCAATCGACTCGGGCCACCCATGCGGATTGCTGACGAGACGACTATCGGTACTCGTCATCTCCACAACCATGCCGTCCATCTCGGGCGTCACTTTGGCAATCGTGTACTCGTAACTGAAGCGCGAGGTGGCAACATCGTACTTCTCTGCAGAACCACTATTGCGAGCTTCCTCGCCAATCCAGCCGTCCTGGATCGCGTATTCCGGCTCGAGTGCCGCACCCATCTCCTGGGTCCTGATGTGCGCAGATGCGTATGCGAACGGGTATCCCTCAATCTCAATCGTGAAGGTTGCTGGCTCGCCAACCCGTACCGTTACATCCTGCGGTAGCTTCGTGATCGAGACGTCCTTCTCCACTGGCGGTGTATACGGCGGATGCACTGGGTACACGGCGTGCCAATAGTGGAGGAACTGCTGGGGTTGACCGCCATGCGCTTTGTACAGCACCACAACCTCGAGCTGCATCGTCTGAGTGGGGGTGCCCGCAGGCAGCACGGGAACGTCAATATACGCGTTGTAGTCGGTCGGATTATCCGCGTACGTCCATTCCCCATCACCACCCCAGCGCCACGCCAGGAAGGGATAATTTTCTAGGTCGGTCTTGTCACTATCCGGGCGAGGATCTTCCGTCACACTTCTGCTCGGAACGTAGATCTCGAACCAGTCCCCGCCGTACACACCATCGACCTCCGGATGGCCCGTGTCGAGTTCGGTGAAATCCGAGATGTAATCAACGCTGATTTCCTCGGGAAATGCCGGAGCATCGGAGAGATCGTCACCGGCGTCGTGTGCAACGATGCTATTCGGCTGAGCCGGAACAGTTTCGGGTTCGGCACCTGCTTCAACAACGGCATCCACCGTGGACGCAGCTTCCTCGGTGGAGGTACCCGGCGCTGCTGGAGGCACCTCGACCTCAGCGTCCGGTGTAACAGGCGCCGGATCCGTCACTGTCAGTTCAACCGGATCTGAAGCGGTCTCGCCACCCTCGTTCACCGCGATGGCCCGGTAGAAGCCACCCTGTTCGGCGATTGCTTGATCAAAACTGAGAGTCGCCGATATGGAGCTGGGCACGACCTGCGGGTCAATATCCTCCCATGCGGCGGAATCTTCGGGATGATCAAGATAGGTCGCCGTCGCTCGTTGCCAGCGGAAGCTTGTTGCGTCCTTGACGTCCACCGTTAGCTCGGCCAATTCTCCGGCAACAACGGTTACCGGCTCTGGTTGCAGGATGAAACGCGGCGGAGCCGTGGTTGGTGAGACGTCGACCGTCTCACTCTTGTCAGCATAAGCCGCCGATGAAAGGCTGACTCCGCTCACACCAATAGCACCTGCAAGTGCGAGCGCAAGGATACGGCTACCACGAGCCGAGACAAAAGACGACATGGGGGCTCTCTCAGAGGGGGTTGCGAATGCGGGGTGGAGGGCAGCACTAATGCCGCCCTCCAGATACGCGGGTACTACTTGGTGAAGTTCACCGTGACGCTACGAGGTACATCAGCACCACCGGTCGACTGCCACGGCGTGTTCCAGAGCGAACCAGTAAGGAAACGCAGTGTGTGCGTACCGCTCGGCACAGAGCCGATGGGAATATCCACGGTGAATGAGCCGCCGACGATATCGCTCGACTTGTAGGTTGCGTTCGGGAAGCCGCTTGTACCGTTGTACGAGGCATCTGTTCCGGTTGCACCGGGGTTCCCCTTGCCAATGTAGAACCAGACATCAGCCGGGGACGATCCCGCCGCCGGGTAGGGCTTCGGAACTGGCGCCTTGTCAGTACCGGTGTCAGCGTGCTTGATGACGCCGTTATCAAGCTTCACGCCAATCACGGAGTTGTACGCGGTATTGGTACGGCGGAAGCCCTCACCCACGACAGTCACCTTGGTCTTAGCCGCATTGACCTTGACACTCGTAATCTTCGCCGTAGTGTTCGGAGCAATAACCTTGATCGACGGCGAGCTGGTCTTCAGGGGAGTACCGGTGGTCGCCGTACCCAAGCGCAGGCGAACCTCATAGTCACTTGCGAGGGCCGCGGACGTTCCAACGACCATGCGCAAATTACTATCGGTAGGGTTGCCCGAAGCATTGGTAGTAAATGTCTTCTTTGCGACAGCAGCCGACGTATTCGTACGACTCAAGACCGCAGTGTACTTCGTGTTTGCAGCCAGACCACTCACGAAGAAGGTCTGGTAAGAGCCACGCTGAACCTCATAGGTTTGCACCGAAACGCTTTCGCCCGCAGCGTTCGCCACAGAACCGATACCAAACACTGAGCCCAGCGCAAGAAGGGTCGCAAGCAGCAGAGACACGGTCCCCGACTGCTTCTTTACGGTGCGGGGCGAGGCCCCCACCGTTGTTGTTGTGATAGACATTGCTGCCGTATCCTTCCTAATTGAGTCAGAACTCCGCGTTGACAGCTTCCTACGGCTCGCGGAGCCTGACTGTGGGACTGCGCCGGGTTGATACACCCGGCGTAGTTTCTTATGTCATGGCCACGGGCTCACCTGAGAACCTGAGCCAACATAAGAAATCTGTGGGTGCGCCGTCACACCATAGCCTCGGGCGCTCATTCCAATGCCTCCAAGACGTCGTCGACAATGCTGTTCATGAGAATCGGGCCACCTGTCGACGTCCAGGAAGAACCGTCCACCAGGATGATGTGATCGTTCTGGTAAGCACTCAACTCCGTGAAACCAGGCACCTTCTCGGCCTCGGCAAGCGCTTTCTCACCACCCTTGATGTCGGTGGTGCCGCCCGCGTTCGGGTTCTCAATGCTTGAACCGCCCAGGGTTCCAAAGAACATGTAATCGGCATCAATGCTCTTGAGGTTCTCCAACGAGACCGGATCCGAGTGTCCACGACCCTCACGATCCTGATTGGCCGGACGTTTGAGGCCAAGATCGGTCAACGCACGGCCAGGTAGCAACTCTTTGAGGATCAACGCAGCACCCGTACCCTGCCACCGTACGATCGAGAACGTGTTATCGGCGTACTTGGCGAGCTTGGGCTTGGCCTCCTTAACCTTCGCGTCGTACTCGGCAATCACCTTTTCGCCCTCGTCCACCATGTTGAGTGCCTCGGCCACACGCCTGAAGTTCACGCGCCAGTCCCCACCGGCATAACCGGTGTACACAACCGGGGCAATCTTGCGAAGTGCCGCAACCACGGGCGGATTGTTGTTGATGCTCGTCCCATCAACGAGGATGAGATCCGGTTTAGCCGCACCGATGGCCTCGAAGTTGGGCTGCGCGATGCCACCGAGGATAGGCAGGTCAGAGGCGACGTCAGCCAGGTAGTTGGGGACGGTCTGCTGACCACGTCCCGTCACCGCACCGATCGGAGTAACACCTAACGCGAGCGTGCCGTCCATCGTCGGTTCAGAGAGCACGACCACCCTCTCAGGATGTTCGGGCACCGTGACTTCGGTACCTTCGGCGTCGACGACGACGCGTGTGGGCCCTTCAGTTGCCGGACCGGAGCCGGTGTTCTCCGTACCGCCGCAGGCCGAAAGCACAAGAGAGGCCGCCAGCCCGAACATAGCAACACGCAGCCGTTTACCGAACTTCATTGCTCTCGTATCCCACTTCCCACGCACCCTTTGTCATGATTTTAGGAATTCACAAAACTGACATAAATCAGTTTGTCGAACTATCAATATTAGGGCAACCTAACCTAACTTTTTCGAACGTCAGGTTACCCTAACTTGACCCGTTTCCCTATAGCTTCATGTCCATCGTGGGCCGCATATATCTGGCGTACTCCACCTTGTGCTGGCACCCCAACGAAACAACTAGCCCCGGCTTCACTCCTGTACGAGCTCCCCCTGCCGAACGATCTCCCTTCCCACCCACGCCTGTGAGCACGAAGAATAAAATAAACCCGACCCACAGGAATACGTGGGCCGGGTTCGTCGTCGTCGATATTCAGTGGACGGCACATCAGCGGCGCCAAGTCAGGCATCCCCTAGCACCAAGGCGAGCTGTGAGTAACGCCTCATAGCCATCGAGACGGTGTCCCGAAATTCCGCGGGGCGGCCGATGTGGAGTCTCGTTAACCCACCCAGCATTGCGACGACGCCACCACCCCACAAGAGCGACTTTGTTCTCCCGTCGTTCCCTCAGAAAGATAGGTTAGGCTAACCTGACGTAAAACACAGCTGAAGGGATCTGATGGCCAAGAGAGGTTTTCAAGGAGCGGTGCTTCGGAGTTTCGGAGCTCGTGACCATTACGCGACGGTACTGCGCAGCGAGTTGTTGGCACCGACGTTCTTACGGGTGCACTTCCACTGCGACACGCTCTTCACGGAAGTCGCGGCACTGCCCACAGCATGGCTTCGCTTCTGGTTCCCCGATCTCGACGGACGCGACGTCGAGCATCAGCGTGCCTATACGATCAGCAAGGCCGATGAGGGCGGTGGAGAATTCGCCGTCGACTTTGTTCTGCATGAACCCGCCGGTCCAGCCTCGGCGTGGGCGACGGCTGCCGCGCCGGGCGACACCATACCTTTCATGTCGCTCGGATCCTCCAAGTTTGAACTCCCCGAGGACCTGCCAGCCGGTTACCTGGTGATCGGCGATGCGGCCTCGATCCCCGCCATCAGTTCCATCGTGCAGGTGATTCCCGACGAGGTACCGATCGAGCTCTACCTCGAAGAACACCATCCCAGCGACCACCAGATACCGCTCCCCTCGCATCCGCGCATGAGGACACATTGGGTAAAACGGACAGGTGCCACATCGCTTGCTGCCGGAATCGAAGCCCGCGACTGGTCCAACTGGTACGCCTGGGTGACCCCCGAATCCGGGTCACTCAAGGCGCTGCGCCCCAGGTTGAAAGACGACTTCGGTTTCCCCAAACCGGACCTCTACTTCCAGGCTTATTGGATCGAAGGGCGCTCAATGGGCAAACAGCGCTCGTCCGAGGTTGCTGAGGTTGCGGCTCCGGTGGTGGATGACGTGCGTGAGGCGGCGGTATCGGAGCCGGGCGGAGACGCCGTCGTCGAAAACGATTCCGGAACGACGACGAAGGGAACCTGGCGTTCACAAGCGGCACGGCGGCTCATCGCCCCGCTTCGCACAACGATGATTCTCGGTGGCGTCATCCAAGCCATCGTCACCCTCATTCAACTGGCGCCATTCTTCCTATTGACCCAGCTCGCCCAACTACTGGTGGAAGGCGCGCCAGCCAGCCGACTGTGGACACTAGGAATCTGGGCGCTGGCACTCATCGGCGTTGGAGCTACGCTCTCCTCCCTGCTGCTGTGGTGGCTGCACACCGTCGACGCCCGCTTCGAAAAGGACTTGCGCCAGCGCCTGCTCAACCAACTGGCCAAACTCCCCCTTGGCTGGTTCGACACCCGCACGTCAGGGCACATCAAACAGATCGTACAAGACGACACCCTCGCACTCCACTACCTCATGGTGCACGCGGTACCGGACGCGGTTGCCGCCGTCGTCGCTCCGCTGGCGGTACTCATCTACCTATTCACGGTGGACTGGCGGATGGGACTCATCCTCTTCCTTCCCGTGCTGGTGTACCTCCTCGCGATGGCAAACATGGCGTTCCGCTCCGGCGCAAAGGTATCCCAAGCACTTCGCTGGGCAGAACGCATGAACGCAGAGGCGTCGGGCTATCTGGACGGCCAGCCCGTCATCCGCATCTTCGGAGGGGCCGCGGCCTCCCCCTTCACCAACCGGCTCGCCGAGTACATTCGATTCCTGGACGGATGGCAGCGGCCCTTCATCGCGCAACGAACCCTTATGGACCTGGCCAACCGCCCCAGCACATCGATGCTGCTCATCGTGGCGTTCGGAGGCTGGCTCATCATCAAGGGCTCCATGCCTGCGGTGGCACTGGTGCCGTTCCTGCTCCTCGGCACCACTTTCGGGTCACGGCTGCTGGGAATCGGATACGGCATCGCGGGGCTCAATACCGGCCTCATCGCCGCGCGCAGACTCCAGTTGGTGCTCGACGAAAACGCTCTGGAGACCCACGAAGCGGCGCCATCGGGTGATGGAGTTCGGGTGGGCCTGGTCGAGTTCGACGACGTGAGCTTCTCCTATCGGCCCGGAGTTCCGGTTTTGCAGAAGGTTTCACTCACCTTGGAACCCGGCACCCTTACCGCACTGGTGGGCCCATCCGGTTCCGGAAAATCAACACTCGCCGCACTGCTGGCACGGTTCCACGACGTCGAGAGCGGTGCGATCCGAATCGGAGGAAGCGATGTCCGTGTCCTGAACGCCGATGAGCTCTACCGCAAGGTGGGATTCGTGTTCCAGAACCCGGAGATCATCCAGGGGACGGTGCGAGAGAACATCGCTTTGGCAGAGCCCGAGGCCAGCATGGAGCGAGTGGAGGCCGCGGCCAAGGCTGCACAGATCCACGAACGCATCATGCGATTGCCGCAGGGCTACGAGACCCCGCTGGGACCGGACGCCGCGCTCTCGGGAGGCGAGCGGCAACGCCTCACCATTGCCCGTGCCATCCTCGCCGACACCCCGGTGCTGGTTCTCGACGAAGCTACCGCCTTCGCCGATCCCGAATCGGAATACCAGGTGCAGCGCGCACTCAACAAACTCACCGAGGGCCGCACGGTCATCGTCATTGCCCACCGCCTCCACACCATCACCGCTGCCGATCGCATTGTGGTGTTGGAACACGGACGGATTGCTGAAGTGGGAACCCACGAGGAACTGCTGGCCGTGGCCGGCAGATATAGCGAGCTGTGGAATGTTGGCCACGCCGAGGCCGATGCCGGCCGGGGCGGCGCTAATCCAGGCCGCACCGAGGCCCAGGAGGTCCGAGCATGATTCGCTCAATCATCACACTACTGCCGGACAATCTCCGCCCCACGCTGCGGCTCCATCTGGCGCTCACCGTGTTCAGCGTGATGCTGCGCGCCGCCGCGGCCCTGCTGCTGGTCCCGGTGGTGGCGGCACTCTTCTCCCCCACTCCCGCCCGCGCCTGGCTCTGGATCGTAGCACTCACGCTGGTGATCGTGGTGGGGTGGCTACTGGATTGGTGGATCTCGCGCATCGCCTACCGAATGGGCTTCGCCCTCCTCAACTCTGGACAACGCACGTTGGCTGACCGCCTCGCGCAGGTTCCCCTCACATGGTTCACCGCGGAGAACACCGCTGCCGCCCGGCAAGCCATCGCCTCCACCGGCCCCGAGCTGGTGGGAATCTTTGTATATCTGGTGACCCCCATCATCGGCGCGCTACTTTTGCCCGTGGCAATCGCCGCCGGATTGCTGTTCTATTCCTGGCCGCTCGGACTGGCCGCCCTCATCGGAGCGCCGCTCCTGGCCGCCTCATTCGCGGCAACCGTGAGAATCGGCCGCTCCGCCGATCAAGCGGCCAGCAAAGCAAACAGCGCTCTCACCGAGCGCATCGTCGAGTTCGCCCGCACCCAGCAAGCTCTGCGTGCCGCCCGCCGCGTGGACAACGAACGCAGCCAGGTGGGTCAGGCACTCGCCTCGCAACACTCCTCGGTCATGCGCCTACTCCTCATGCAGATCCCCGGGCAACTCATCTTCAGCCTGGCCACGCAGCTGGCCCTGCTGCTCTTGGCGGGCGCTGTCATTGCCGTGGCCATGAGCGGAGGGCTGGGTGCTCCCGAAGCCATCGCGATGATCATCGTCATCGCACGCTACCTGGAGCCCTTCACAACGCTCGCCGAACTCAGTGGAGGCATCGAGACCACTACGAGCACTCTGGGCAGAATTCGCGCCATCGTTGAGGCGCCCCTAGTGCGCTCAGGTAGCAGGCAGCTCGCCCCTTCCAAGGCGCCCGAGATCGAGCTGCGCGATGTCAGTTTCGACTACGGCAATCCCGACATCCCAGTGCTCGCAAGCCTGAACCTCACGCTCCAGTCGGGAAGCACCACCGCCATTGTTGGACCATCCGGTTCCGGCAAGAGCACCATCTTGTCCCTTATCGCTGGTCTCCACGACCCGAGCGCAGGCAAGGTGCTGGTGGACGGCGTCGATGCGGCCGAACTACAGGCCGATGCCAGGACAGAACTGGTCAGCGCCGTCTTCCAACACCCCTACCTCTTTGACGGAAGCGTGCGCGAAAACGTCCTCACCGGGCTCCCCACTGCCACGAACGAAAAACTCTCCGAGGTGGCACGACTCGCTCGCATTGACACCCTCATCGCCCACTTGCCAGACGGGTGGGACCAGAGCGTCGGCGAAGGTGGCAAGACCCTCTCCGGTGGCGAGCGTCAACGCGTCTCCATCGCCCGCGCCCTCCTCAAACCGGCGCCCATACTCATCATCGACGAGGCCACCAGCGCACTCGACACCGAAAACGAAACGGCCATCACCGCTGCACTCACCTCCGACTCCATTCCGCGTACCCGAATCATCGTCGCCCATCGCCTGGCCAGCATTCGCTCCGCAGACCGTGTCATCTTTATCGACGAGGGCAAGATCCTCGAAGACGGCACCATCGAGCAACTGTTAGCCGCCGGTGGACGCTTCGCCGAATTCTGGCGAGGGCAAAACGCCGCAAGCGGATGGCGGCTGCGTGTCGAGGAGTAGCCGAGATGATACGTAGGTGACGCCGCGGCGCCGTCGTCGCAACTAGGGCGTGTCTCCCAATAGGTGGAGCCGGTGCGGTAGGTGTTCGCGAGCTTGTGGAGCAGGTTGCGATGCCGCGTGTTCAGAGACCAGCGGCCTTCAGTGCTGCAGCCACGTGTAGGGCTGTGGTCGGGAACACCGGTACCGGCGCATCCTTTTGTGTGATCAGAAGCTCGATCTCCGTGCATCCGAGGATGATGCCCTCGGCTCCGGCCTCGACCAGGCGCGCGATGACGTCGCGGTACTTTTGGCGTGACTGCTCGGTGACGATGCCGTGCACCAGCTCGTCGTAGATGATGCGGTGCACTGTCGCTCGGTCCTCGGCGTCTGGGATTACCGCACTGATGTCGTGTGACGCGAGGCGGTCGCGGTAGAAGGCTTGCTCCATGGTGAAGGCCGTACCGAGCAAGCCGACCGTCCGCAGATTTGCTGCAGTGATCGCTTCGTCCGTGGTGTCCGCGATGTGTAGGAACGGAACACTGATGGCGTCTGTGATCCGATCGGCAACCAGGTGCATCGTATTGGTGCACAGGACGACGAGCCCGGCACCGGCGGCCTCAAGCCCCTTCGCATGGGCGGCAAGGGCTGCGCCTGCCGCGTCCCAATCGCCGGATGCCTGCATCGCCTCGATCTCGGCGAAGTCGAGTGAGTCTAGGAGGATAGGGGCCGAGTGGAAGCCGCCGAGTTCGTCTCTGACTTTTTCGTTGGCCATTCGGTACCAGTCCAGGGATGACTCCCAGCTCATACCGCCGAGTACGCCGATCATTTGCATGCCTCCATATTACGGCCGAACACAGCGTGGATCACATTAGGCGGAGCCAGGTGAGGACGGCGCAGAGGGTGACGCCGGCTCAGTAGGTGATCGCGAGTTTGTCGAACCTCGTGGCGATGCCGCGCCATTGCTTTGCGAGGGCGAAGTATCGCTCGATGACGTTGCGACCCTTGTAGGCCACCTCGTCGAGGCCGGGAGGGCGTCCACCCCGGCAGCAGCGGCGTTTGCGGGCAGCTGCCTGGTCCCGCTTGTCCGGGATCACGGCCTTGATACCGCGCCGCCGCAACTCGGATCAGATGACGCCGGTCGCGTAGGCGCGGTCCGCGATCACCACATCCGGACGTGTGCCTGGTCGGCCGCGACCGGAGCGGAGAACATAGATCTGGGCGAGGACTTCGGCGAGCATCGCGCCGTAAGAATGCCGCCACCCTCACCCCGGATATGGGAGACACGCCCTAGTGAAAAACTCATCGATCCACCCCAAGCATGGATACGACTTGATGTAACATGTGACGTATTGCGTTGCGTGTTACCTGAGGTAGGATGAGATTGTGCGGATAAAGATTCACCCCCACGTGTTGGGCCACGGTCTAACACCGGAGCAGATCGTTTCCGCATACAACTCGGGATCCAGCGCATCAGTTGTTCGTTATCGTGACAGAGACAGTGAACCGATACGGCGAGCTCTCATTGGTTTCGATAACGAGATGAGAAGGATTCAAATACTGTTCGTCTGGGACGGGGCCGACTCGGTTTTGGTGTTCCACGCACAGTACTTGACCAAACAGTTTCTAGCGGAGGTGAAGAAAGCATATGAGCAACTACGTTGACGAGAACGGCGTCGTATTCACCGATGCCGACATTAGCCAGTGGGTTGAAGAGGCAGACGCTGGGTTCCCCAACTCGGTGTTCGTGGCTACCCCTGGCAGGCCCTGGGAGACCCGCACCGAGCCGATGGTCACCAAGAGCTTGCGGGTTCCCAACTCCCTGTGGAGCTTGCTGGAGAAGCAGGCCAAGGAACAAGGCATCAGTACCAGCGAACTGGCGCGCCAAGCCCTTGCCCAGGGTCTACTGGCGAGCACATAACCTACGGCGTCCCTCACGGCGGCGCCGTCATCGTCGCCACAGCTGCCGGGGCGTGAAAACTTGAAAACACGGGCGGCCAGGTACTCGAAAGTACCCGGCCGCCCGTCGGTTACGCCTGTCAGCTCAGTTGAGCTTGGACTTGCCCATCGCCTCGCCCTTGCCGAACTTCACGTCGCGAGCAGCAGCAAGCTTGGAGGTGAGACCAAAGATCTCGATGAAGCCCTTGGCATTGGACTGGTCAAAGCTGTCGCCGGCATCGTAGGTGGCGAGGTTGAAGTCGTACAGCGAGGTGTCTGAGCGACGGCCTGTCACCACGGCGCGACCACCGTGCAGGGTCATGCGGATATCGCCGGAGACGTACTCCTGGGTATCACGGATGAAGGCGTCGAGCGAGCGCTTGAGCGGGGAGAACCACTGGCCCTCGTACACGAGGTCGGTCCACTTATCCGCCACGCCACGCTTGAAACGGGCCTGGTCGCGATCGAGGGTCACGTTCTCGAGTTCCTTGTGAGCGGTGAGCAGAGCCATCGCGCCCGGTGCCTCGTAGATCTCACGTGACTTGATACCTACGAGACGATCCTCGACGATATCGATGCGACCGATGCCCTGGGCTCCGGCGCGGCGGTTCATCTCCTGGATAGCCTCCAGCGGAGTGACAGG
>RRZT012656422.1_pt1 | contig 36285 bp, 32 predicted proteins | sample 2165551 | NCBI WGS metagenome assembly RRZT01 (sample SAMN10456910, study PRJNA506462) | wastewater metagenome | biome: wastewater; feature: sludge; material: wastewater sludge; isolation source: wastewater sludge with Escherichia coli K12::gfp cells carrying plasmid... | place: USA: Moscow, Idaho...
CAGCAGCCTTCAATGTTGTTTATTGCTAACGGCTTCTTATCAGCCATCAGTGATAATGTTTTTGTTGCAACTATTTACATTACTGAAGTTGAGAAAGCCTTCCAAGCGGGGCAAATGACGCAAGAGCATTTCGATCTACTGGCGATTGCAATCAATACCGGTACGAATTTACCTAGCGTGGCGACACCTAATGGTCAAGCAGCGTTCTTGTTCTTACTGACCTCAGCGATTGCGCCATTGGTGCGTTTATCCTACGGCCGTATGGCCTATATGGCGCTGCCCTACACTATTGTCATGAGCTTACTCGGCTGGTGGGGCATCACTCACTGGGCATAAAAAAACCGTGACAACTGATTGCTTAGTTGTCACGGTTGGCTTAACGCCCTATCGGCTTACTCATCCCAGGCCAGCTCAATACCGCTGGCCTTTTTTATTCTCTGCAGAAACGCTTGGTGTGCCTCCAACTCGGCTGCAGTTGCAGTGACCACAGACAAAGGAGCGCGATCCGCAGCAAGCCGACGTATTTTGCTAACACTGACAAAACCACCACCGGCATCACCGCCATCCCCGGCCAATGACAGATTGGTTTGACCACCGGTCATTGCTAAGTAAACTTCAGCAAGGATCTCAGCATCCAGCAAAGCGCCGTGTAGGTCACGTCCTGAGTTATCCACACCATAGCGTTTGCATAAAGCATCGAGGTTGTTACGCTGACCTGGGTGACGCTCACGTGCCATCACCAAAGTGTCCAAAACGGTGCAATGCTCAGTGATATCTGCGCGATCCGTTTGTCCTAGCAAAGCAAACTCATTATTGATAAAGCCAATATCAAATGCCGCGTTATGAATCACCAGCTCTGCGCCTGCAATAAACTCAAAAAACTCATCGGCAATATCTTTAAAACGTGGTTTGTCTTTTAGGTATTCATCGGTAATACCGTGAACTGCAATCGCCCCTTCATCAATAGTGCGATCAGGTTGCAAGTAAACATGGTAATGACGTCCCGTCGGTTGACGACCTTGCAGCTCAACACAACCAATTTCAATAATACGATGACCGTCGGTAACTGGCATTCCCGTGGTTTCAGTGTCTAAAACGACATATCTCATGTAAACAATTCCTCTACACCGCGGTTTGCCAACTGATCGGCACGTTCATTACCAGGATGGCCCGTATGGCCACGCACCCACTGCCATTCAATCTGATGCTTGGCCACTTGTTCATCCAGCTGCTGCCATAAATCGACATTTTTTACCGGCTGTTTGGCTGCCGTTTTCCAATTGCGTTTTTTCCAGTTGGGCATCCACTCTTGAATACCCTGCATGACATATTTGGAGTCTGTCACTAAGCGCACTGCGCAAGGTTTTTTCAGCTCAGCCAAACCTCGAATCGCCGCCGTGAGCTCCATACGATTATTGGTAGTCTCGCGCTCACCACCCCACAACTCTAACTCTTTACCTTTATAAACCAACAATGCACCCCAGCCGCCAGGGCCGGGGTTACCTTTACAGGCACCGTCAGTAAAAATATCCACTTTATCTGTCATGTTCTTCGCTATGTTTAAAGTTACTTTGATGTGTTGTCTGCGCGGCAACCACGCTGGGCTGCAGTTTTTGCACTTTTAATTTTGAAGATTGTACGTGCGGATGCACACCATGCACCATTTTACGGGCAACTAACATGTAACAGCCACCTAAAGGCGCTTTTTTTGCGGCCGCGTAGCGCTCAAGCCAGGACAATTTATTTTGCACGGCCGAACTGGTAAATAAAGGCTGGTAAGCAGCAAAACTGCGCCTCTCTAAACTAAAGCCCAGCACCGCCAACCAATCTGTAATGCGCGCAGGTGGTAAACAATAAGCATGTTTCCAAACACTGCGGGTGAAGTAACGGTAAATACCAAACAAGCTCCATGGATGCGCACCAACAATCAGCAGGTGTCCGCCTGGGCGTACGCAGTGTGCTGCTTCGCGCAACAATGCATGGGGAGACTGGGCAAAATCCAGACTATGCTGCAACACCACCACATCAACCGCCTCGGCAGCAATTGGCCAGCGATCCTCAAGGCAATGCATCTCCACAGCCAAACTGCGATCACCGATGCTGACTTGATGACGAATACTTGGCGTTGCAATCATGCCAGCAGGCGGATTATAAAACAGCACAAAACTGCCAAAATGCCGAGCCAACTGCGCTTGCAACAGCTCATGCTCCATGCTACCAAGCAAGCGCCCTTTACCGGTTAAAAACCACTGCGCAACCGAGCCCGCTAGTGCTTTACGTGAGCGCGTGAGAAGCCCAGAAAAACCTTGTAATGCCATACTCTTTGTCCACCTATGTTGACCCTGACTGAGAAAAGCACAGTGTCAAACGTGCTAAGCTGTGCTAAATGCTGCTTAGGAACTTGCCATGCTGACCTTTACCGCTTTACCTGCATTTAACGATAACTATATTTGGCTGCTGCAAAACGCCGACACACTGCGTTGTGCGGTGGTGGATCCGGGCGATGCGCAGCCAGTGCTCGATTGGTTAGCCGCCAACCAACAGTGGCAATTGACCGACATTCTAATCACCCACCACCACCATGACCATGTCGGCGGTGTCAACCAACTCAAACAAGCGACTCAAGCCAAAGTAACCGGACCTGCTGGTGAAAAAATACCTGGTATAGATGTGGCCGTCGACGAAGGTTCGCACATCGAATTACTGGGTCATACCGTACAGGTTTTTGCCGTGCCGGGACATACACTGGGCCACGTTGTTTATTTTTCTGACGACACCCCTAATGCACCTTGGCTGCTCAGTGGTGACACTTTATTTGCTGGCGGTTGTGGTCGCATCTTCGAGGGCAGCGCTGAACAAATGTATGCCTCTTTAAGCAAGCTTGCTAAGCTACCCGATACAACATTAGTGTATTGCACCCACGAATACACATTAAGCAATCTATTGTTTGCGGTGGCTGTCGAGCCTGGCAATGCAGAGCTCGCTAAACACTTGTTGAAAGTTAAGCAATTACGCGAGCAGCAACTGATCACCCTACCCAGCAACATCGCCCTAGAAAAAGCCAGCAACCCTTTTCTACGCTGTCTTGAGCCTGCAATCAAGGATGCTGCAGAGCAAAAAGCAAAAAAAACTCTGCCTACAGCTAGCGCCGTTTTTGCCGTTTTACGCTCATGGAAAGATACATTTTAACTTCACATAATTGACCAATGAACTTGACCCTGACAGTTGAGCTTCCTAGAATCGCGCAAACTTTTTGAAAAGCATATTAATTGATGCCTGTTATTTGCCGAACTAAACTACAGACAAGTCAGCCTATTCGTCGCCATATTGCGTTAGCAATCATGGCGCTGCTAGTGGCAATAAGCTCAGGCTGCCAGACCTTTAATGGCTCAACTGACGATTCATCCCAAGCATCCAATCAACACCACAAGAGTAAAGCTGGCTTTAGTGTTGGTCTTGAAAAGAACCCTAGCTGGGTTAATGATGTTGAAACCAATCAGGATACTGATGCTTGGCAGCGCATTCGCCAAGGCTTTCAGCTGCAAGATCACTTAGATAATCCACGCATTGACCATCAGCGTTTGTGGTTTGCTAGCCGCGGCCGCTCAATTGAAATTATCTCAGAGCGCAGCAACCCTTATCTCTTTTATATTATTGAAAGCTTAGAAGCACGCAATATGCCGCTCGAATTAGCGCTGCTGCCAATGATTGAAAGCGCCTATGATCCACTGGCTTATTCACGCTCACATGCTTCAGGCTTATGGCAGTTTATTCCATCGACTGGCCGTCACTTTAAACTGACTCAAACCCATTGGTACGATGCCCGCCGCGATATTTTGGCCTCCACTGAAGCGGCACTGACCTACCTTGAATACCTTCACACGATGTTTGATGGTGACTGGTTATTGGCTTTAGCCGCCTATAACGCCGGCGAAGGTACTGTTGGCCGCGCGATTAAACGTAATATTGAGCGCGGCTTACCAACTGATTACTGGAATCTGAATCTACCTGAAGAAACCCAAGCCTATGTGCCAAAATTATTGGCCGTCGCGCAAATCATTAACACCCCTGAAGCCTACGGTATCAATCTTAGTCCGGTCGCCAATGAGCCCTACTTCACTCAGATTCCATTGAAACAACAAATGGACCTTTCACGTTTAGCTAAGCTGGCCAAAGTAGAAGAAGATCATCTGCTAAAACTCAACCCCGCCTACACACAAGGTATTACTTTTGGTGGACCAAAGCATTTACTGGTCCCCACTGAAAGTGCTGAGTTACTGGCTGCTAAACTGGCAATAATGAAACCCAGTGATATCGTGCAATGGCAACAATACACCGTGCGCGCTGGCGACAACTTGTCAGCCATTGCCAATCGCCATTTCGTCACCACAGGCTTAATTAAAGACATCAATAAACTGACTAACGACAACTTGCGCATTGGCCAAGTGCTCAACATCCCGAAAAGCCCAAGCGGTGCCGCTGGTAACTTAGCCCAATACGCTCGCCCAGCTGCAGCAAGCCCAAGCCGCCGCTACACAGTGCGTAAAGGCGATACTCTTTCACGCATTGCCGCGCAACATAAAGTCTCAGTGACGGATCTTAAACGCTGGAATAACTTGTCATCCAATGCGCTCAAAATCGGTCAAAACCTCAGTTTAACGGCCAACAGCAACCCGACTGTTCATCGAGCCGCAGCGGCTACTTTGTATAAGGTGCGTGCCGGTGATTCACTGTATGGCATTGCCAAGCGCCATAAGGTCAGTTTAAAACAACTACAAAACTGGAACCCCAAAATTAGTACAGCGCTAAAACCTGGACAAACCCTCGCACTCTACCTATAAAAGACTTGCCCCGTTAGTTGAGCCCGATAGTGCCAATGAACCTTAGTGTCTTGATGAATGTATGACGCTGCGCCAGCCGATCAAGTAGACTGTGGATATTGAGTGCCTGTTTTTTATGGATTGTGTGTCTTATGCGCGTGTTTCTTTTTTTCATTGCTGCTGTGCTTTTTAGCCCATCCATCTATGCCAGCTTAGTCACCAAACACGGCTATGCTCAGTTTGAACAACTTAAATATGACGCACAATTCACTCATTTTGACTGGGTCAATCCGCTCGCGCCCAAAGGTGGCAGCGTACGCTTAATGGCGTTCGGCACCTTTGATACCCTCAACCCCTACACCTTAAAAGGCACCAGCCCCATCAGTACAGCTGATTTTGCCAGCTATGGCATCAGTGAGCTGAACGAGCCTTTAATGGTTGGCAATGGTCAATACGACCCGTCCGGTGATGAAGCAGCCAGTGCCTACGGTCTAATCGCCGAAACAGTGCAATACAATGCCAGCCGCAGCTGGGTGGTGTTCAACTTACGTAAAGAAGCCCGCTTCCATGATGGCACGCCGATTACAGCAAAAGATGTGGCGTTTTCTTACCGTACCTTATTAAAGCAAGGCCACCCACAATACCGTACCTACCTGCAAGAGGTGGCGCGGGTCGACATCCTCAGCAGCCATCGTATTCGCTTTGTTTTTAAGCGCGTCGGTAATCCCTTGTTGATTTTACGCATGGGCGACTTACCCGTGCTGCCTGAGCATTACTGGCGTGATCAAGATTTTAGCCAAACCACCTTTAAAGCACCGCTGGGCAGTGGCCCTTATAAAATCACCGAGGTCAAACCTGGCCGCGCTTTAGTCTTTGAACGGGTTAAGGACTGGTGGGGAAAAGATCTGCCGGTAAACCGCGGCAAATACAACTTTGACAAAGTCTATGTCGATTTTTATCGTGACAAACATGTTGCTTTTGAAGCCTTTAAAGTTGGCAGCTTTGATTTTTATATTGAGCATCAAGCAAAGAACTGGGCCAATAACTATCGCTTTCCTGACATCGCCAAAGGCCGTGTGATTCGTGCTGAAATCGCTCACAAGATCCCCACGCAAACCCAAGCTTTGTTTATTAATACACGTCGCGCGCCGTTTCAAGACCGTAACACCCGCGAAGCCTTAACTTTATTATTTGATTTTGAATGGGCGAATAAGACCCTATTTAATAACGCCTATCAACGTGCCAACAGCTATTATCCCAACAGTGATTTTTCCGCTCGCGATACACCTAAAGGCGCAGAATGGTTGCTGTTATCAAAATGGCGCGAGCAACTACCCCCTGAGTTGTTTTTACAACCCTTTACCTTAGAGCCCACTGAAGGCCGCGGCATTCCCCGCGAGACTTTGCGTAAAGCCCTAGGTTTATTGGCTAAAGCAGGCTGGAAAAGCAGCGCTAGCGGGATGAAAAACAAACATGGCCAAGTGCTTGAGCTGGAAATACTTTTGGTTAATCCCAGCTTAGAACGCATTTTGCAAGCCTATATCAACACACTCAACGAGGTTGGCATCAACGCCCGCATGCGCACTGTTGATCGTGCTCAATTTAAGCAGCGCTTGGATAACTTTGACTTTGATTTGACCTTATTAACCTTGCCACAAACACTGAGCCCTGGCCTTGAACAATGGCAGTATTTCCACTCGTCGCAAGCAATGGTAAAAGGCAGCAAGAACTACGCAGGAATTAACAGTCCAGTGATTGATGAACTGCTGGATCATTTACTCAATGCAAAAACCTATAATGAACAACGCACTGCAGCCCGCGCGCTCGACCGTACCTTGTTGTGGAACTACTACAGTATTCCCAACTGGTATATTAGCCACCACCGTATTGCGTACCAAAACCGTTTTGAATTTGTGCGCATTCCACCTTACACCTTGGGCTTGCGTGCTTGGTGGTTAAAACCTTCGGAGATCAAATAATGCTGACTGGTTTGCGTCGTAGTTGTTTATCACTTTGCGTCTTGTTCTGTAGCACGGCTGTATTAGCCGTGCCACAACATGCCATGACTTTATACGATGAAGCACCTAAGTACCCAAGCGACTTTACTCATTTTGACTACACCAATCCAGATGCGCCAAAAGGTGGCACCTTGCGCTTAGCGGGTCTCAATGGCTTTGACAGCCTCAATCCTTTTATTCCTAAAGGCAATGCTGCCGATCATATTGGCTTGTTATATGACACCCTAACCTACCACTCCGCTGATGAACCTTTTACTGAATACGGCTTGCTTGCTGAGCGCATTGAAAAAGCCGATGACCACAGCTTTGTGCGCTTTTATTTAAACCCTAAAGCACGCTTTAATGATGGCCATCCGGTAACCGCTGAAGATGTGTTGTTCACCTTTAACACCTTGGTTGAAAAAGGCCATCCGCTGTATCGCCATTACTATGCTGATGTCGCTGAAGTGGTGGTGGAAAATCCGTTGCAAGTACGCTTTGATTTTAAGCACAGCAATAACCGCGAATTGCCGCTGATTTTAGGTCAGCTACAAATCCTGCCCAAACATTGGTGGGCAGAACGCGATTTCACTAAAACCAGCTTAAGCCCACCGTTAGGCAGTGGTCCGTACCGTTTAGTACAGGTTGATGCCGGACGCAGTTTGCGCTACGAGCGAGTAAAAGACTGGTGGGGCAAAGACTTGCCCGTGTCGCGCGGTCTCTACAATTTCGACATCATTCACATTGATTACTACCGTGATATGTCAGTCGCCCTAGAAGCCTTTAAAGCCGGTCAGTTTGATTTCAACCTCGAATACTCGGCTAAAGACTGGGCCACGGGTTACAACTCGCCAGCACTGCGCAGTGGCGCGATCATCAAAAAGTCGATTAAGAACCACAACCCTGTTGGCATGCAGGGCTTTACTTTTAATTTGCGTAAAAAGATGTTCCAAGATCCACGTGTTCGCCAAGCCATAAGCCTGTTATTTGATTTTGAATGGACGAATAAGCAGCTGTTTTATGGCTCTTATATCCGCACCCAAAGCTATTTTGAAAACTCAGAACTGGCCGCTCGCGGTTTACCTTCAGAGGACGAACTGGCGATTTTAGAACCACTACGCGGCTCGATTCCTGAGCAAGTGTTCACCGAAGCCTACCAAACGCCAATCAGTGATGGCAGCGGTATTATTCGCGAGCGTCGTTTGCAAGCGTATCGCTTGCTGCAAGAAGCCGGCTACCGCATTGAAAACGATCAGATGGTCAATGCTGAAGGTGAACCACTAGCCTTTGAGTTTATTATTGCTCAAGCCAACTTGGAGCGTGTCCTGCTGCCCTTTAAGCGCAATCTTGCCGAACTGGGCATTGAGATGACCATTCGCCGCGCCGATGTATCGCAATACATCAACCGTATGCGCTCACGGGACTTTGAGATGACCTCAAGTATTTGGTCGCAATCCAATTCTCCGGGTAATGAGCAACGGGACTTTTGGCACTCCAGCAGTGTCGACAACCCCGGTAGTCGCAACTTTATTGGCCTGCAAGATCCTGCCATCGACACCTTAGTTGAAGGTCTTATCAACGCGCCAAGCCGCGCCAGTTTAATCACTCATGCGCGCGCGTTGGATCGAGTTTTACTCTGGGGCCATTACGTGATTCCGAACTACTACATTGACACTTGGCGCATCGCCTACTGGCAACATTTGGCCCAGCCCGCAGTGGCGCCTTTGTATGATTACGGCTTAATGACCTGGTGGATTAAACCTGACGCAGCCCATCCTTCTACGGCGACGGACAAATAACTATGTTGGCGTATATTTTTCGGCGCTTACTGCTGATCATTCCCACGTTGCTGGGCATTTTAGTGGTTAACTTTATTATTATTCAGGCTGCACCTGGCGGCCCTGTAGAGCAAATGATTGCCAAACTGGAAGGCTTTGACGCTGCTGCAGGTGGTGCTACGGGGCGGATTTCCGGTGGCGGATCAGAAGTCTCCAGTAGCGCTGCAACCAACTATCGAGGCGCACAAGGTTTAGATCCTGAGTTGATTTTGGAAATCGAAAAGATGTATGGCTTTGATAAGCCCGCCATCGAGCGCTTTTGGATCATGCTCAAAAACTATGCACATTTTGATTTTGGCAGCAGTTTTTTCCGCGATGCCAAAGTGATTGATTTAATTCTTGAAAAAATGCCCGTCTCAATTTCATTAGGACTTTGGAGTACGCTGCTGATGTATTTGATTTCCATCCCTCTGGGAATCAGTAAAGCCGTGCGTCATGGCAGTGCGTTTGATGTCTGGACCAGTTCAGCGATTATTTTAGGCTATGCGATCCCAGCATTTTTATTTGCAATTTTATTGGTGGTCCTGTTTGCCGGTGGCAGTTACTTAAGCTGGTTTCCACTGCGCGGCCTAACCTCCAATAATTTTGAAGAGTTGAGCCTCTTGGGCAAGATCGGCGATTACTTCTGGCACTTAGCCTTACCCGTCACAGCCTTGGTGATTGGTAACTTTGCCACGCTAACCTTGCTGACTAAAAACAGTTTCTTGGATGAAATCAATAAACAGTATGTAACCACCGCGCGTGCCAAAGGCTTACCAGAAAATAAAGTCTTGTACGGCCATGTGTTTCGTAATGCCATGCTGATTATTATTGCCGGTTTCCCAGCTGCTTTTATTGGCATGTTTTTCACTGGCTCACTACTGATTGAAGTGATTTTTTCACTCGACGGCTTAGGCTTGTTGAGTTTTGAAGCAGCGATTAATCGCGATTATCCGGTGGTCTTTGGTACGTTATTTTTATTCACGCTGCTCGGTTTGTTGGTGAAGTTAATCGGCGACATCACCTACACCTTAGTCGATCCGCGCATTGACTTCAGCAGTAGGGGCAACTGAAATGGCACTTTCTCCGATCAATCAACGCCGTTTTGCGCGCTTCAAAGAGCATAAGCGCGGCTGGTTTTCTTTATGGATCTTTCTTGGCTTGTTTATGCTATCGCTGGGCGCAGAGTTCATTGCCAACGACAAACCGCTGCTGGTGAAGTATGACGGTGCGCTGTACTTTCCAATCCTCAAGCGCTACCCAGAAACCACCTTTGGCGGTGAGTTTCCGTTACAAGCCAATTATAAAAGCCCCTATATCAAAGAACTGATCGCCGCAAAAGAGGGCTGGATGCTGTGGCCAATCATTCCATTTAACTACTCCAGTATCAATTACGATCTGCAAGTACCAGCCCCCGCACCACCCTCCAGTCAAAACTGGCTGGGCACCGATGACCAAGGCCGCGATGTCTTGGCTAGGGTCATTTACGGATTTCGCATTTCCGTATTATTTGCTCTGACGTTAACCTTAGTCAGCTCTATGATTGGCGTCTTTGTTGGCGCTTTGCAGGGTTTTTATGGTGGCTGGGTGGATTTGGTCGGTCAACGCTTTTTAGAAATCTGGTCGGGACTGCCAGTCTTGTATCTATTGATTATTATGGCCAGCTTTATTCAGCCCAATTTTTGGTGGTTACTGGGAATCATGCTGCTATTTTCTTGGATGAGTTTGGTCGATTTAGTTCGTGCGGAGTTTTTACGTGGTCGTAATCTAGAATATGTTCGTGCGGCACGCGCCTTAGGCATGCAAAACAGTACCATTATGTTTCGCCATATCCTGCCCAACGCTATGGTTTCGACCATTACGTTCTTACCCTTTATTTTAACTGGCGCAATTGGCACCCTAACCGCCTTGGATTTCTTAGGTTTTGGTTTACCGCCCGGCTCCCCCTCACTGGGTGAATTGGTGGCGCAAGGCAAATCCAACTTACAGGCACCTTGGTTGGGCATCAGCGCTTTTACGGTCTTGGCATTGATGCTGAGTTTATTAGTTTTTATTGGTGAGGCTGCCCGAGATGCATTCGACCCAAGAAAATAAAGCGCAACAATTGCTCAGTATTGAAGACTTGTCCGTTGAGTTTCTCAGTGGTGAGACTGTTCAGCGCGCAGTCAACAACATCAGTTTCAGCATCCTTAAGGGTGAAACACTGGCGCTGGTTGGCGAAAGTGGCTCAGGCAAGTCGGTCACTGCACATTCTATTTTGCGCTTACTGCCCTACCCGCTGGCACGCCATCCCAGCGGTAAGATTATGTATCAAGGCGAGGATTTACTTGCTGCGACGCCAGAGTATTTACGTCACGTGCGTGGCAACCGCATTGCGATGATTTTCCAAGAGCCGATGAGCTCGCTCAATCCGCTGCACACTATCGAAAAGCAGATCAATGAAATCCTGATTTTGCATAAAGGCATGAACGCTAAGCAAGCCTCTGTGCGCACGCTAGAGCTGCTTAAGCTGGTCGAGATACCCAATCCCGCACAGCGTATGAACGCCTACCCGCACGAACTGTCTGGCGGACAGCGTCAGCGTGTAATGATTGCTATGGCACTTGCCAATGAGCCGCAATTGCTGATTGCTGATGAACCAACCACGGCACTGGACGTTACTGTACAGCAAACCATTTTAGAACTGCTCGGCGATTTACAAGAGCGTCTTGGCATGTCGATCTTATTGATCAGCCATGACTTGAACTTGGTGCGACGCGTCGCCCATCGTGTGTGTGTGATGCGCAACGGCGAAATTGTTGAGCAAGCCGCTTGCGCTGAGATTTTTCGCAACCCACAGCATCCCTATACGCAAGAACTGCTTGGCGCTGAGCCCAGTGGCCAACCCGTTGCGCATAGCCCGAGCGAGACACTATTAGAAACCTGCGATTTACGCGTTTGGTTTCCAATCAAAAAAGGTATTTTTCAGCGCACGGCCGATTATATTAAAGCGGTTGATGGCGTAAGTTTTAACTTGCAGCGCGGACAAACTCTTGGCGTCGTTGGCGAAAGCGGATCAGGAAAATCGACTCTAGGTTTAGCTATTTTGCGTCTGATCAATAGTAAAGGCCGCATTTTATATGCAGGCCAAGCCATCGATTCGCTCTCGCAAAAAGAAGTACGACCACTACGCCGTGACATTCAAGTGGTTTTTCAAGACCCATTTGGTAGCCTGAGCCCAAGAATGAGCGTCTCAGATATCATTGGCGAAGGTTTGCGTATCCATAAGATGGGCGATGCGCAGCAACAAGAGCAAGCGATCATCGCGGCGTTGCAAGAAGTGGGCCTCGATCCAGAGACACGGCACCGCTATCCCCATGAGTTTTCTGGGGGGCAACGACAACGTATTGCGATTGCCCGTGCCTTGGTACTCAAGCCTAAGCTGATTGTTTTAGATGAGCCCACTTCAGCGCTGGACCGTACCGTGCAGCGTCAAGTGGTGGAACTGCTGCGTAACTTGCAGCTGAAATACAATTTGACCTATGTGTTTATTAGCCATGACCTGGCAGTGGTCAAAGCCCTCAGTCACCATTTATTGGTGATGCGTCAGGGGCAAGTGATTGAACAAGGTGCTGCTGCACGTATTTTTGCAGCGCCGCAACACACCTATACACAGCAATTGCTCGCTGCAGCATTTATAAATAGCTCGCAGCAGCAAACGCATGATTATTGATTGAAGAAGAGGAAGTACCATGGGTTTCATGACCGGTAAACGCGTTTTAATCGTTGGCGTAGCCAGCAAGCTGTCGATTGCTTCAGGTATTGCTGCGGCGATGCACCGTGAAGGCGCAGAACTGGCTTTCACCTATCAAAATGAAAAACTGCAAAAGCGTGTTGAAGGTTTCGCCGAAACCTGGGGTTCATCCGCTGACCTGTGCTTCCCTTGCGATGTTGCCAATGATGACGATATTAAAAACGTATTTACTGAACTGGCAAAAAAATGGGACGGTTTAGACTGTATCGTGCATTCAGTTGGTTTTGCACCTGGCGATCAACTCGATGGCGACTTTACTGAAGTTACCACTCGAGAGGGTTTTAAAATTGCCCACGATATCAGCGCCTATAGCTTTATTGCTTTAGCCAAAGCCGGTCGCAGCATGATGCAAGGGCGCAACGGCAGCTTACTCACCCTAACTTACTTAGGGGCTGAGCGCACCATGCCAAACTACAACGTGATGGGCATGGCTAAAGCCAGCCTAGAGGCCGGTGTGCGCTACTTGGCGGGTAGCTTAGGTGCTGAAGGCATTCGCGTGAATGCGGTCTCTGCAGGCCCAATCCGCACCCTCGAGGCCTCTGGTATTAAAAGCTTTCGCAAAATGCTGGCGGCCAATGAGAAACAAACCCCTCTGCGCCGCAACGTGACCATTGAAGAAGTGGGTAATGCGGGCGCATTTTTATGCTCAGATTTAGCCTCAGGCATCAGCGGTGAAATTATGTACGTTGATGGCGGCTTCAATACCACAGCGATGGGTAACATCGAAGAAGACTAAGCCTTTTCAAAGGTCAAAGGACCTTTGCTGAGACACAAAAAACCCGCTAAGAAGCGGGTTTTTTGTGTTTAGCATTTGACACTTAAAAACGTTGAATTTTTGCATCTAACTCAAGTTGTTGTAAAAATGCACTGAAGTCAACTTGGCCTGCGCGTGAAGCTAGAATCTCTCGGTACTGTTTCAGTTCACTCGCAGTCAGCGAGTCTGCGGCAGCATTCACGCCGGTTAGACGGATAATGACATAGTCGCCATTGCTGAGATTCAAACCTGCAAACTCAGCCGCATTCGCCTCTGGCTTAGGCATTTTAAATAGCGCTTGCAAGACTTCTGGGTCAACACTCTCTTGATCACGTGTCGCCGCCTCAACAACCTGCCAAGCATCCTGCTGCGCCTGTGCAGTCGAAGTTTTATCTTCTTGTAAACTGCTCAGCAATGCCTGACCTTGACTCTGCGCTTGCTCTATCGCACGCTTGACCAGCAACTGCTCACGAATCTGCGTGCTGACTTCAGCAAAGGCAATCTGCTCTGGGCGCTTATGCTCTTTAACACGCAGCACCACTGTGGTTTCTGGATCAAGTTCGATAGCTGTACTGTTAGCACCCTCTTCGAGGACCTCAGTGCTAAATGCAGCCTGCAATACCTGACGGTTAGCAAACAAGCCATCCAGACCTTCACGTCCAAAAGGCTCACTGACTTTAATCTCTAAACCCAACTCGCTGGCAGGTTGCTGCAGATCAGCGGACTCATAGGCTGCGCTTTCCAACTCTCGAACAGCTTCAACAAAACGCTGCTCAACTTGTTGGCTCTTTAGGTCTTGACTCAATTTATCTTTCAAGCTGGCAAAGCTTGGAACATCCGCCGCTTGTACACCCAGCAATTTAATCACATGCCAGCCATAGTCAGTGCGCACAGGAGCTGAAATCTGACCGTTCTCAAGCGCGTACAAAGCGTCCTCAAAGGCAGGGTCATAAACACCTTGTGCAGCAAAACCTAAATCACCGCCCTGCTCAGCTGAACCGATATCATCAGACACCTCTTTAGCGACTGCAGCAAACTCTTCGCCGGCATTAATACGTTCAATCGCACTCTGTGCTGCTGCTTTTGCTTGTTCATCTGTGACATCTGCTGTCACTTCAAAGAGAATATGCGCAGCGTGGCGCTGCTCAACAAGGTTGGCAATTTCCGCTTGATACAACTCTTGAAGAGCGGCGTCGTCAACAGCGACTTGGTCAAAGAATGCAGACTTCTCAAGCTCAACATACTCAACAACAACTTGCTCTTGAGTTAAGAACTCGGAAGAGTTTTCGTCGTAGTAAGCCTTAACTTCGTCTTCAGTGACCGCAACTTTATCAAGCTCAGGCTTAATGGTGAGCATGGCAAAATCACGGGTTTGACGCTCTAGATCAGCAAAAGCTTGCGCTTCTTGTTCGGTTACAAAAGCAGTAGCGGCAATACCGGCACGCAATTGACCTGTGCGCATCTCTTGCTCGATCATTTGCCTAAACTGTAAACGGGTGTAGCCCATCTGACGAATCACTTGGTCAAAACGGTCAGCATTAAACTTACCGTCAACCTGGAACTCAGGCGCCAATAAAATAAACTGATCAATTAAGGCGCTGGAAAAAGCAAAGCCTGACTGATCCGCTGCTTGCACCAGTAGCTTACGAGAAATAAGACCTTTCAATGCTGCTTCAGAAAGTAATGCATCATCAATTAGGCTGGCATCAAAATCCTTCCCAAATTGTTGCAACAGTTGCCTGCGCTGAAGGTTTTTTGCTTCAGCTAATGCATCGAGGGTAATTTCTTCACCGTTAACTTTAGCGGCATTATTACTGTTACTGGTTGAGCCTAAAATGGCGTCAAAACCTGTAAAAGCAAACAGCACGACAATCAAACCAATAATAGATTTAGAGATCCACCCCGTAGAGTTATCTCGAATATTTTGCAGCATGCATCCCCCGATGTCGCTATGTTAAATAGCTGTGCATTATGGGTAGGGCCAATAAAACAAAGGCGCACCTAATGATGCGCCTTTGTATTCAATGATACGCGTTAAGTCTGCGCTTTCTATTTAAATAACCACAGAACGTACCAGTCACACCAGCTTTGACACCAGCATGTAAGAAGCGCTTAGTTCACCGCGTCTTTCAGTGCTTTACCTGCTTTAAAGCCAGGAATTTTTGCTGCTGCGATTTCAATTGGGTTACCTGTTTGAGGGTTACGGCCAGTACGTGCAGCGCGATCCTTAACAGCAAAAGTACCAAAGCCAACCAACACAACTGAATCACCTTCTTGCAAAGCAGTCGTGATGCTTTCGATCACTGCATCTAACGCACGTCCTGCAACGGCTTTAGGAATATCTGCCGAAGCAGCAACTTTATCAATCAACTCTGACTTGTTCACTCGTAAGTCCCCTTAGGTTTCTTAAATAATTATAATTGCAATTTTGATTCATACAAAACAGCTTGTTTTCAATCAAAAAGACACAGACACCGCGCTTTATAGCAAGGTGTCGAAAAGCATGTCAACCACAACAGTACTAATGTGTGCTGATGTGGTCAGTCACTTTAGTTTCACGTGACTCATCCTTGATTAATAATTCGGATGCGACATCCGACAAAGGCTCAGGCATATATTGCAGCGCAATCTGTAGCACCTCGTCAATCCATTTTACTGGCTTGATGTCTAAATCGGCCTTTATATTAGCTGGTATTTCCTTCAAGTCACGCACATTTTCTTCAGGGATGATAACTGTTTTAATTCCACCGCGGTGTGCTGCGAGTAGTTTTTCTTTCAAACCACCAATCGCCAACACTTGACCGCGCAGAGTAATCTCACCAGTCATCGCCACATCTGCACGCACAGGGATCTTAGTTAAAGCCGATACAAGGGCCGTACACATGCCTATACCGGCACTTGGGCCATCTTTAGGGGTAGCCCCTTCCGGCATATGCAAATGCACGTCACTCTTCTCGTAGAAGCCAGAAGAGATACCTAACAACTGCGCACGACTGCGCACAACCGTTAGAGCAGCGGTCATTGACTCCACCATCACATCACCCAGCGAACCGGTTTTGATCAACTGTCCCTTACCGGGAACCACGGCAGACTCGATCGTTAACAGCACACCACCAACTGATGTCCAAGCTAAACCAGTGACTTGTCCAACCTGATCTTCTGACTCAGCCGAGCCATAAGTGTACTTTTGCACACCTAAGTAATGCTCTAAATCATCCGCGGTCACAGTGACTTTAATTTTTTTCTGTGCTGATTGCTCTTTCACTACTTTGCGACACACTTTCGCAATTTGGCGTTCTAACCCGCGCACACCTGCTTCACTGGTATACAGACGAACAATATTTAGCAATGCATCTGACTCAAAAACCAGCTCTGCATCTTTTAAACCATTGGCCTTCATTTGCTTGCCAACTAAGTACTTCTTAGCAATATTGAGTTTTTCATCTTCGGTGTAACCCGGCAGACGAATCACCTCCATACGATCTAATAAAGGACCTGGAATATTCATTGAGTTGGCGGTGCAAACGAACATCACATCAGATAAGTCATAATCCACTTCTAGATAATGATCGTTAAAGCTATGGTTTTGTTCAGGATCAAGCACCTCTAGCAATGCTGAGGCTGGATCACCACGCATGTCTTGGCCCATTTTATCGATTTCATCGAGCAAAAATAACGGGTTGCGCACCCCCACTTTACTTAAGCGCTGGATAATTCTACCCGGCATCGCGCCAATATAAGTGCGGCGGTGGCCACGGATTTCCGCTTCATCGCGTACGCCACCCAAAGCCATCCGAGTATATTTGCGGTTGACCGAACGGGCTATTGATTCTGCTAGTGAAGTTTTACCCACGCCTGGCGGACCAACCAAGCAAAGAATCGGACCATTAAGTTTTTTGACGCGCTTTTGCACAGCTAAATACTCAAGGATGCGCTCTTTGACTTCTTCCAAACCAAAATGATCAGCGTCAAGGATTTCTTCAGCACGCTGCAAGTCCAAGCGCACTTTACTTTTAGCTTTCCAAGGAGTGTTGATCAACCAATCCAAATAGGTTCGCACGACCGATGCTTCTGCAGACATGGGTGACATTTGCTGCAGTTTTTTCAACTCTGCATGGGCTTTGCCTAACGCTTCTTCACTCATGCCGGCTTCATCGATGCGCTGCTTTAGCACATCCATGTCATTTTGACCGTCTTCGCCCTCGCCAAGCTCTTTTTGAATCGCTTTCATTTGCTCATTCAAATAGTACTCACGCTGACTGCGCTCCATTTGTTTTTTTACACGACCACGAATGCGCTTTTCAACATTGAGCAATTCAAGCTCAGTGTCGAGCACACCCAGGAGCAGGTCAACACGCTCTGCAATCTCGATATGATCAAGCACTGTTTGCTTCTGCGCCAGCTTGAGGGACATTTGTGCGGCAATTGAGTCACTTAAGCGCCCTGCATCTTCAATATCACTCAGTGCAACAAGGGCTTCAGCAGGTACTTTTTTACTTTGCTGAACAAAACTTTCAAAATGTTCAAATAATGTATGACGCAGCACCTCATTCTCAGTGGTACTGACAGGCTCTTCCTTGTGCAACTGCACTTGCGCACGTAAGTAGTTATCAGCGCTGATCTGTTCGATAATTTCACCGCGCTGCTCGCCTTCGGCCAGCACCTTAACGGTGCCGTCAGGTAACTTCAACAGTTGTAAAATTGTCGCAACGGTGCCCACTGTATACAGGGCATCCAGCTTTGGATCGTTATCGGCAGGTTGCTGCTGCGCAATCAGAAGGATCTTTTTATCACCTTCCATCGCAGCCTCTAACGCTGCAATTGATTTTTCGCGCCCAACAAATAAGGGAATAACCATGTGTGGATATACCACAACATCACGCAATGGCAGTAACGGCAATTCGATGATTGTCTTCATTCTTCTCTCTCACTTGCGGCACGCAGGCCGTAATAATATGGGCTAAGCCTGTGATTGAAGATGGGGTCGCCTAACAACAATTACAAGGTGAGCAGCACAAATAACAAAAAGGGCCCGCAGGCCCTTTTATCAACACACCATTGGCGCTTAAGCGTCAGGTGATACTTTCTTGGCTACTGGCTCTTTCGATGCGTAAATCAATAAAGGCTTAGAAGTGCCCTCAATCACGCTCTCATCAATCACCACTTTAGTCACATCCGTTTCTGAAGGAATATCATACATGGTGTCAAGCAAAATACCCTCAAGAATAGAACGCAAGCCGCGGGCACCGGTTTTACGCAGTAAAGCACGCTTAGCAATAGCATTCAATGCATCGGGACGGAACTCCAACTCAACGCCTTCCATGTCGAATAACTTACTGTACTGTTTAGTCAGCGCGTTTTTCGGCTCGGTAAGAATTTGAATCAGAGCGGCTTCATCCAGCTCTTCTAAGGTTGCGATCACCGGCAAACGACCAACAAACTCAGGAATCAAGCCAAACTTAACCAGATCATCGGGCTCAACATCACGCAACGCTTCACCGATTTTCTTTTCTTGCTCTTTACTGTGGACTTGTGCAGAAAAACCAATGCCACCTTTTACTGAGCGGTTTTGAATAACCTTCTCTAAACCAGCGAAAGCACCACCACAGATAAACAGGATATTGCGCGTATCCACTTGTAAGAACTCTTGCTGCGGATGCTTGCGCCCACCCTGAGGTGGAATCGAAGCAACAGTACCTTCAATCAGCTTCAATAAAGCCTGCTGAACACCTTCACCTGACACATCACGGGTAATCGATGGGTTATCCGATTTACGGGTGATTTTATCAATTTCATCAATATAAACGATGCCCATCTGTGCTTTTTCTACATCGTAATCGCACTTTTGCAGCAGTTTTTGAATGATGTTTTCGACGTCTTCACCCACGTAACCGGCTTCGGTCAAGGTGGTTGCATCGGCAATAGTAAAGGGCACATTCAATAATCGCGCCAAGGTTTCAGCCAGTAATGTTTTGCCCGATCCAGTTGGACCGATTAGCAAAATATTACTTTTACCCAACTCAATATCATCTTTTTTCTCGCGATTGTTTAAGCGCTTATAGTGGTTATATACCGCTACCGCTAAAACTTTCTTAGCGCGCTCCTGGCCAATCACATACTGGTCCAGAATGCCGCTGATTTCTTTTGGCGAAGGCAGTTTATGTGCAGCGCTTTCATCCTGTGCTTCTTGCACTTCCTCACGGATAATGTCATTGCACAAATCAACGCATTCATCACAAATAAAAACCGAGGGGCCAGCTATCAGCTTGCGCACTTCATGTTGGCTTTTGCCACAGAAGGAGCAATACAGTAACTTGCCTTTGTCCTCGCCACTACGCTTATCAGTCATTCGTTCGTTCCAGTTTGGTAGGCTATGAATATAAGATGAAGCCTTCAGGCGGCTTTTTCAACCCATAGACCCACATAAAACATATACAGCAGTACTTTAATGTTGATTAAACAGGCATTTGACGCTTGCTTGCTACATGGTCAATCAAACCGTATTTCACTGCTTCGTCACCGCTCATAAAGTTATCACGATCGGTATCTTTGGCAATAACGTCAATTGGCTGACCTGTATGATCAGCTAAAATCTTATTCAAGCGCTCACGAATGGTTAAAATCTCGCGCGCATGAATTTCGAAATCAGATGCCTGACCTTGGAAACCACCTAACGGTTGATGGATCATCATCCGTGAATGCGGTAGGCAATAACGCTTGCCTGCAGCACCACCTGCTAATAGTAATGCACCCATACTGGCCGCTTGGCCAATACAAGTGGTTGACACATCAGGCTTAATAAACTGCATGGTGTCGTAAATTGACATCCCAGCCGTGACTGAGCCACCCGGTGAATTAATATACAGGTGAATGTCTTTGTCTGGGTTTTCAGCTTCCAAGAATAACAACTGCGCAACCACTAAGTTCGCCATATAGTCTTCGACGGGGCCAACTAAGAAAATAATACGCTCTTTGAGCAGGCGCGAGTAAATATCATAAGCACGCTCACCGCGTGACGACTGCTCAACAACCATAGGCACTAAACCGCCAGCGCCTTGAATCTCAAGCGAATTTTGCATAAAAGTATTGTGTGACATATCTGCCGTAGCTCCCAGATTAATGCTCATCGTCATAAAGACACACAAGCCAGCACTAAGGCTGGCTTATTGGCTAACAGGCTTCATAGACCTGCTAGCACTTGGGTGTCAGCAGAGTAAAATCACTCAGCGCTGGCTTCTTCTTCAGCCTGAGGCGCTGCTGCTGGTTTCACTGCTTCTTCGTAAGCAACAGTAACATCCGTTACTTTGGCTTTCGCTAAAACAGTATCTACAACTTGCTCTTCAAGCACAACCGCACGCACATCTTCTAACTGCTGTTCGTTTTTGTAGTACCACTCAATCACTTGCTGTGGCTCTTGGTAAGCTGCAGCCATTTCTTCAATGGTGCTACGCACACGTTGATCATCAGCTTTGATTTCAAACTGCTTGACCATTTGTGCAACGATTAAACCTAAAGCAACGCGGCGCTTAGCTTGCTCAGTGAACAACTCAGCTGGCAATTGCTCAGGCTTAATGTTACCGCCAAACTGCTGAACGGCTTGCACACGCAAACGGTCCACCTCGTTGGAAATTAAAGCGCTTGGCACTTCAACCGCGTTAGCAGCTAACAAACCGTCCATCACCTGGCTTTTCACTTTACCTTTGATGGCTTGATTGAGCTCACGCTGCATGTTCTTGGCCACTTCAGCGCGGAAACCTTCTAGGCCTCCTTCAGTGTTACCAAACATTGCAAAGAACTCTTCGTTCAACTCTGGCAGCTCAGGGGCTTCAACTTTATTCACGATAACCGTGAACTCGGCTGTTTTACCGGCCAAATCAAGGTTTTGGTAATCCTCAGGGAAAGTTGGCGAAATTTCTTTGGTTTCGCCGGCACTGCAACCCACTAGAGCCTCTTCAAAACCAGGAATCATACGGCCTGAGCCTAGAACTAAAGGTACGTTATCCGCAGTACCACCGGCAAATGGCTCACCATCAATGCGTCCAACGAAGTTAATGGTCACTTGGTCGTTCAGTTCAGCAGGACGCTCGACAGCGACAAAACGTGTGTTTTGCTTGCGTAAAATTTCCAGCATGTTATCAACGTCAGATTCAGCAACTTCTGCATTTTGACGCTCAACTTCGATACCTTCTAAGCCTTGCACTTCAAATTCTGGAAAAACTTCAAAGGTCGCAACGTACTCAAGACCTTTCTCTTTTTCGAATACACGCGGCTCAATCGCAGGTTGACCCACTGGATTGAGCTTCTCAGCAATAACAGCTTCATAAAAAGTTGCTTGAATCACATCGCCTAAAACGTCTTGGCGTGCATCCGCCTCATAACGCTGGCGAATGATGTTCATTGGCACTTTACCAGGACGAAAACCTGGTACTTTGGCGCGCTTAGCGGTTTGCTGAAGGCGCTTAGTCACTTCATTTTCAATACGCTCAGCTGGAACGCTAATATTCATTTTGCGCTCAAGGGCGGAAGTGCTTTCTACGGAAACTTGCATGGTTATTCCTCGTTGAATAGACGTGGCCAGACATACCGACCCTAGAATCAAGGGCATGCATTCTAGTGCTCTCGAACAGAAATATCCATTCAATCCGACAGAGAATTTGCAGTATTACAATAATCCTTCGATTGGCAACCATGAAAGCACCCGTACAACCGCACGTCGCCAGAGTTTACTGTCAGGCTCGCTGCTGTAGGTTTTGATCCCGCCTTCTTGCTGCTCCGTCCAGTAAACACGACCACTTAGCATCGTTTTAACGCGATAAGCATGCTCAGGAATCTCATCATAAAACGCATGATTAATCCGCTGCGCTAAGCGTGGGCTATCAATCACAAAACCTAATTCAGTATTTAAATTTGCAGAGCGCGGATCAAAATTAAACGAACCAATAAAGACGTGCTGACGATCTACAGAGAAGGTTTTGGCATGCAAACTGGAGCCTGAGCTGCCTAAAAAGCGTTTTTTACGTTTTGAAGGCTTCACCTGACTGGGGTTGCGCTGCATTTCATAGAGAATAACACCTGACTTGAGCAGTGCTTGTCGACGTTTAGCGTAGCCAGCATGCACCGCAGCAACATCCGTAGCAGCGAGCGAGTTGGTGAGCACTTTAACCTCAACCCCTTGGCGTACCAACCAAGCAAAAGCCTCAACACCGGACTGTGTTGGCACAAAGTAAGGGGAGATCAGCTCCACGTCGACTTGCGGATCACCAATAATATCTTGCAACTGCTGAATCAATAATGATTCTTTCTCAGCTTTACCAAGCCCTTTACCTGGATCATCACTGACCATTCGCACATTGACCCACTCAAAAGGCACCTCGCCCTGCTCCAACTGAGCAATAAAGGGAGATTCACGTAACGACTCAACATACTGCTGCGCGCCTGCGCTGGCGGCAATTTGCTCGGCATGCTCACGTAACCTAGTCAGTGGTAGAGCTTTGCCACTGGTGAGCACTCGCTCTAAGGGATAACTTGAAGCGCTGCGCCAGTATTTATCGAAGTCTGCTGACACATCGCGCACCGCCTCGCCAACGCTCAGCACATCTAAATCCGCGAACAGCACATCATTGGTTGCACCAAAATACTCATCACCGATATTGCGTCCACCAATGATGCTTAAAGAGTTATCAGCGGTCATCGACTTGTTATGCATACGCCGGTTAAGCCTAGAGAAATCAGTGAGAAAGCCCCACCAGCGCGGCTTGCGCAGCATAAAAGGATTGAACAGGCGCACTTCAATATTTTCATGACCGTTCAAGCCTGCCAGTACAGCATCGGTATTGCTGGTGTTATTGTCATCCAGCAATAACCGCACACGCACCCCACGATCAGCTGCTTCGTGTAAAGCCTCAAAAAGCATAGTGCCAGTCATATCGCGCTGCCAAATGTAATACTGCACATCTAGGCTGCGCTGCGCATGCTTGGCTAGCATCATACGCGCCGCAAAAGCATCATCAGCCTCGATCAGCGGAAAGATGCCACTTCGTCCAGCACCATGCTTGGCCTCCAAGGGTGCCAGCGCCTTAGCAAAATAAGTATCCGCCACCTGCTCTTTGGTATAAGCATAGGATTGGCTACGCCCTTCTAACGACGGTAAATTGCTGCAACCCACTAACAGAGCGCCCAGACTCATGAACCCCCAGCGTATTAATTTTTTAGTCATATACGATCACAAAATGAATATTTAACAGCAACGCAGCTGAATATATTGCGCCAAATCAAGATCTTGCTGCTCTTTTGCCGCAAATCTGCGTCTATCAGGTAGTCTATCTCTAACTTATAATGATCAGCAAAACTGAGCATCTCATCTTTCTCAATAAAGGGGTCTGGCCAATGGAGCAAATGCCAAGCTTTAATCGTGCACTTGTGGAAAAATATGACCGTCCGGGTCCACGCTACACTTCTTATCCAACTGCGCCACAATTTCACACAGCTTTTGCTGTTGATCATTATCGCCAAGCCACCGAGCACAGCAATGCACAGGCCCCAGCGAAACCTTTATCAATCTATATCCATATCCCTTTTTGCCAAAGCCTTTGTTATTACTGCGCCTGCAATAAAATCATCACGCAAAAAACCAGCCGTGCCGTGGAATACCTCGACTATTTAAAACAAGAAATCGCCTTACAAGCCGGCTTATTTGATAAAAAACGCTTGGTCACACAATTGCACCTTGGCGGTGGCACACCAACCTACCTGACCCAAGCGCAACTGACTGATTTAATGGACACCTTGCGCAGCGCCTTCAATTTGGATGAAACCGAGCAACGCCAGTTTTCTCTAGAAGTTGACCCGCGCACCATCACCCCAGCACAAATCCAATTGCTGCGTGACTTAGGCTTTAATCGCATCAGTTTTGGCGTGCAAGATTTTGATCCCAAAGTGCAGGAAGCTGTTAATCGTATTCAAAGCGAAGAACAAGTGCAAAACCTCATCAATGCAGCACGCAAGGCTGAGTTTCGCTCAATCAGCGCTGACTTAATTTACGGTTTACCGCTGCAAACAGTAGAGAGCTTTGATGCCACTTTAGACAAAATCATTGCCATGCGCCCTGATCGTATTGCCGCTTACAGCTATGCACACTTGCCTAAACTGGTTCGCGCACAGCGCTTGATCCGTCCTGAAGACATGCCGCCACCTGAGCGTAAACTGGAGCTGCTCGAGTTAACCATTCGCCGCTTATGTAGCGCAGGTTATGTGTACATTGGTATGGACCATTTTGCTCTACCGGAAGATGAACTGGCACAAGCACGTATCAATGATACTTTGCAGCGCAACTTCCAAGGTTATTCAACCCATGCTGATTGCGACTTAATCGGCTTAGGCGTGTCGTCAATCGGCAAAGTGGGCGATACCTACAGTCAAAACGTCAAAGAACTGTCGCAGTACTACGCTTATCTCAACAAAGGTGAGCTGCCCCTGCACCGTGGCTATCAGCTCAACGCTGATGACAAACTGCGCCGTGATGTGATCAGTGCACTGATGTGCCATAACCGTATTGATATTGCTGCGATCGAAGCCAAGCACAAGATCAACTTCAATGAATACTTTGCTGATGCACTGGTGCAACTGCAAGAGCAGGTTGAGGATGGTTTAGTGACTATTAGCGATCAAGCTATTGTGCTGCTAGATCAAGGCAACTTGATGATGCGCAGTGTCGCGATGGCCTTTGATGCTTACCTCGGCGAAAAGCAACGCGGCGAGTTCTCACGCACGGTATAAACGAGGTTTTTCTGCAGCATACAGCTCAATGTCTGCGTGCTGCAGAGCAACGGCCTTTAGTTTTGCTCATCTAAGTGAAAGCGATGCAGTATGCGGTGCGCTATAGGCGCAAAAACAATACCCAGCGCGGTGACAAACACCAATCCGGCATATAAACCATATAAGGCTAGAAATATTTTTCCTGAGACAGTTACCGGCACACTGATGGCTCCCAAGCCTCCCAGCAAAAACACCGCGTGCAATAAAGCATCGTGCCAAGACATCTCAGCAAAGTAGATAAAACCTAAAACCCCGATGGCGATTGAAGCGATGACCACCAATACTGCAATAACGGCATGGGAGGCTAAGCGCCAAGAAAACTCGATGCGACTTAAGAGTGGCTGATCTTTCGACTCATACATTAACAACGCTCTCCTGAGCAACTCTGCGGGTAAGCACCAGCGCTTGGCGCAGCTTTCGCTGCAGACTTGCGGGTCAGCTGCGCAGCAATTTTAATTAACGACTTAAAGCTTATATTACACAGTTCCACTTACCAGCGAAGTTCTCTACACTGATGATGGCTGCAATACAACACTTAGCCCTACTTAAGCGCTGGAACCATAAAAATATTATTAAAAGGTGCCAATTCTATGAGCAAAACCACTCAACGTATCAGCACACTGTTCGCTGCGATGGCTTTAGCAGGCGTAGCAAGTTATTCACTGGCCGCCGAGCCGATTAAAATTGCTCTAGCCGGCCCAGTGACCGGTCCTGTTGCCCAGTATGGTGATATGCAATCCATGGGCGCGTTAATGGCCATTGAGCAAATCAATAAAGCCGGTGGTGTCAACGGCAGCATGCTGGAAGCTGTGACCTATGATGATGCTTGCGACCCTAAACAAGCGGTCGCGGTCGCCAACAAAATCGTCAATGACGGTATTCAATTCGTTGTCGGCCACCTGTGCTCAGGCTCAAGCCAGCCCGCGGCCGACATCTACGATGAAGAAGGCATCATGATGATCACCGCTGCTTCAACCGCACCTGAGTTGACGGAGAAAGGCCACACTCTGATTTTCCGCACCATCGGCCTCGACACCATGCAAGGTCCAACGGCGGGCAACTATGTGGTTGAGCAACTCAAACCCAAGCGCGCAGCCATTTTGCATGATAAACAGCAGTACGGTGAAGGTATTGCCACCTCAGTTAAAAAAGCGCTGGATGATGCCAAGATCCCAGTGGTTTTATTTGAAGGGGTGACCGCTGGCGATAAAGACTTCTCAGCACTGATTGCTAAACTGAAAAAAGAAGACGTTGATTTCGTTTACTTCGGTGGTTATCACCCAGAAATGGGCATGCTACTGCGCCAATCGGCAGAAAATAAATTTAACGCGCGCTTTATGGGCCCTGAAGGTGTAGGTAACAGCGACATCTCAGCTATCGCGGGTGACGCCTCCGAGGGCATGCTGGTTACTTTGCCAAAAGCTTTTGATGAAGACCCCAAAAACGCTCATTTAGTTGCAGCCTTTAAAGCTAAAAAGCAAGATCCACGTGGTGCCTTTGTCTTCCCTGCCTATGCAGCGGTACAAGTGATGGCGGATGCGATGACCATCAGCAAATCACAAGACCCTGAAAAAGTTGCACAAGCACTGCGCAGCAACAGCTTCGACACACCAACCGGCATCCTTGAGTTTGACGACAAAGGCGACCTGAAAAACTTCAGTTTTGTCGTTTACCAATGGCACGCAGATGGCAGTAAAACTGCTCTAACCGAGTAATTTAACTGCCCAAAGCCTCGCCGCTTTAAAGTGCGTGCGAGGCGCTTTTGTTTGCCGGATATTCTTATGAACGAAGCATTTTTTTACTTCCTCCAACAGTTGCTCAACGGCCTAACCGTTGGCAGCACCTACGCCTTGATTGCCATTGGCTACACCATGGTGTATGGCATTATTGGCATGATCAACTTCGCCCACGGCGAGGTGTATATGATCGGCAGTTACGTTACTTTTATTGCCCTGACCGGACTGGCCATGCTCGGCCTAGAAAGTTTACCGCTGATGATCTTTGGCGCTTTTGCGCTGAGTATTATTGTCACCAGCGCCTATGGTTACAGTATTGAACGCGTGGCGTATCGACCGCTGCGTGGTAGCAATCGCTTAATCCCACTGATCTCGGCGATTGGTATGTCGATTCTGCTACAAAACTTTGTCCGCATTGCTCAAGGCGCACGCGATGTCGCCATGCCAAGCTTAGTCACCGGCGGCGTTACCATTGGCGATGAAGCCAGCTTTCACGCCAGTTTGTCATACATGCAAATTATTATTTTCGCCACCACCTTAATTGCGATGATTGCTTTGAGCATTTTTATTTCCCGCTCGCGCACCGGCCGCGCCTGTCGCGCTTGCTCTGAGGACATTAAGATGACGGGGCTTTTAGGCATTAACAGTAACGCTATTATTGCCATCACATTTGTGATTGGAGCGATTTTAGCGGCGGTTGCCGGCGTGCTACTGAGCCTTTATTACGGTGTGGTCAATCCCTATATCGGCTTTATGGCCGGCCTTAAAGCCTTTACTGCAGCGGTACTGGGCGGCATTGGCAGTATTCCTGGAGCCGTTCTGGGTGGACTGGTGCTCGGAGTGACGGAGGCGATGACTTCAGGCTACTTCAGCAGTCAATATAAGGACGCCGTGGCCTTTGCTTTGCTGATTCTAATTCTGTTATTTCGTCCGACCGGTATCTTGGGACGCCCAGAAGTGGAGAAAGTCTGATGCGTTTGTATTTTAAATCGGCAATTTTCTCTGCGATTGTGGTGCTAATTTTAAGCGCGGTATTACTTGGTGTGCGTCTTACCCAAGTGGGCACAGAACTCACGCTGGTTGGTGCTGAGCAAGCTGTGTTATGGCAAATCGCAGGCGCAAGTGTATTGATATTCTTTTACAACCTGTTTCGCGACTCAATTGAGCGCATGCTCGGTTTACTGCCAAAACCCACCCTATCGGTTGGTTTGCGAGACCTCAGTCAGCGCCAATTTGTACAGCGCATGGTCTGGTGTTTTTTAATTGCCGCAGCGCTGATTTTTCCTTTCATAGGTTCACGCAATCAAATCGATTTAGCGACGCTGGTACTGATCTACGTGATGCTTGGCCTAGGCCTCAACATTGTGGTTGGCTTAGCCGGCTTGCTCGATCTTGGCTATGTCGGTTTCTATGCGGTCGGTGCCTACACCTACGCCATGCTGGCCCTATATTTTGGTGTAGGCTTTTGGACCGGCTTAGTCGCTGCAGGGATTATGGCGGCCTTCTTTGGCTTTATTTTAGGTTTTCCAGTGTTGCGCCTGCGCGGTGACTATTTAGCCATTGTCACCTTAGGCTTTGGTGAGATCATTCGTATTTTGCTTAATAATCTAACCGACTGGACCGGTGGCCCTCGCGGTATTGGTAATATTCCAAAGCCAACATTATTCAACCTTGAATTCAGTAAACGCGCCAGCGAAGGCACACAAAGCTTTCATGAGTTTTTCGGCATTGCCTTTAACTCCAATCACCGCGTGATGTTTCTCTATTTACTGGCCCTGGTGTTGGTGCTGATCACTGTATTTGTAATTAATCGCCTGATTCGCATGCCGATTGGTCGTGCTTGGGAAGCCATGCGTGAAGACGAAATTGCTTGCCGTGCACTGGGGATGAATCCCACCAATATTAAACTCAGCGCGTTTACCATTGGTGCCACCTTTGCAGGTTTTGCTGGTAGCTTTTTTGCCGCACGCCAAGGCTTTATCAGCCCTGAGTCTTTCACCTTTATTGAGTCAGCCATTATTTTAGCCATTGTTGTGCTCGGTGGTATGGGCTCACAAATTGGTGTGATTTTGGCGGCCATTGTGATGACTGTACTGCCCGAGATGGCCCGTGAGTTCAATGAATACCGCATGTTGTTATTTGGCTTGATGATGGTGCTGATGATGATTTGGCGACCACAAGGCTTGCTACCGATGAAGCGTCCACACATGGAGTTAAAGCCATGAGTCATAGCATTTTAGAAGTCTCTGACTTGACCATGCGCTTTGGCGGTTTGTTAGCGGTGAACGGCGTTGGTTTAACCATCAAACAAGGTCAAATTGTTTCGATGATTGGACCCAACGGTGCTGGAAAAACCACGGTTTTTAACTGCCTTACCGGCTTTTATCAGCCCACCAGCGGTAAAATCGTCTTTGCTGGCGAAGAAGTCCAAGGCTTACCTGGCTATAAAATCGCCCGCAAAGGGATGATTCGCACCTTTCAACATGTGCGCTTATTTAAGGACATGACGGTGCTGGAAAACTTATTAGTCGCCCAGCACCAGCATCTCAATAACAGCTTATTAGCCGGCCTATTCAAAACCCGCAGTTATCGCCAAGCTGAAAAAGAAGCATTGGATAAGGCTGTATTCTGGCTGGAGAAAGTGCGTTTAGTGGCAGACGCAAACCGCGAAGCTGGCACCCTCGCCTACGGTCAGCAACGCCGTTTAGAAATCGCCCGCTGCATGGTTACCCGCCCATCCTTACTGATGTTGGATGAACCAGCGGCGGGTTTAAATCCCAGTGAAACTGAGGAGCTTAAACAGCTGATTAAGGATTTACGTGATAATCACAAGATCAGCGTGTTGTTAATCGAGCATGATATGAAGCTGGTGATGGATATCTCTGACCACATTGTCGTCATCAATCAGGGCACTCCCTTAGCCTCTGGCACGCCTGAGCAAGTGCGCAATAATCCGGCGGTGATCAAAGCTTATCTGGGGGAAGAATAGCCATGCTAGTGATGAACAATGTCTGCACCTATTACGGCAAAATCCAAGCCCTGCATGATGTCTCGATTCAGGTTAACCGCGGTGAAATTGTGACGCTGATCGGTGCTAACGGTGCCGGAAAAACCACGTTAATGATGACGCTGTGTGGCGATCCGCAAGCGGCCAGTGGTGACATCATTTATGAAGGCCAACATCTGCGCGGCAAAACCACTGCGCAAATCATGCGCATGGGCATGGCGATTGTGCCAGAAGGTCGACGCGTGTTTGCTCGCCTGACGGTTGAAGAAAACCTCGCTATGGGCGCGTTCTTTTGTGATGACAAACATGTCAGAAATGAACGCTTGGATCGCGTGCTGTCCTTATTCCCAAGGCTGCATGAACGCTTTCAGCAGCGCGCTGGCACCATGAGCGGTGGTGAGCAGCAGATGCTGGCGATTGGTCGCGCATTAATGAGTGAGCCGCGTTTATTACTACTCGACGAGCCTTCTTTAGGTCTAGCCCCCATTATTATTCAGCAAATTTTCCAGATTCTCGAACAACTGCGCAATGATGGCGTCACCGTGTTTTTGGTTGAGCAAAATGCTAACCAAGCGTTAAAACTGGCTGATCGCGGTTATGTGATGGAACACGGACGTATCGTCCTGGAAGATAGCGGAGCAAACCTGCTAAGCAATGCAGCGGTGCGCCAAGCCTATTTAGGTGGCTAAGGCTGTAATAACAGCGACACAGCGGCATAGCACTGTGTCGCTGCTTGTTATGCTCAGTGGCGTTTTTCCCACATTTGCGCTGCTTCGCTAAAGGCGGCATCACGCTCACGGCCCAAACCGCGTAACGCTAAGGCCATGGTCGCAAGAATCGCTTGTTCGCCATACAGGTCCTGCTCTGTGCCCTGCCATAGCGCTAATAAACGTTCAACATCTAAGCTTTGGGCTTTCACCTGACGGCCTATTTGCGCGGGCCATTGCTCAGTCCAAGCCTGTCCGTTAGTGGCTCCAAGCAACTGATCGCTCGTATCAGGGCGCACTTCAATTTCACCGCCATCGCCTTTGATCACTAACGCATGATCACCAAGAATGACATTGGCTTGTTGATGCACAGCTTGATAGCCCGGATGGAAAATACTTTGCAGGCCGCAGCGTGCCGACAACGGATTGAGTAAACGCGCCAGCGAATGCACCGGAGAACGCAGTCCTAAGGTATTGCGCAAATCAATCATACGCTTCAAACGCGGCATCCAAACGCCCAAGGAAATAAAGGCAATATTATCGCGCTCAATATGTTCAGCCACTTCATCCCATGAATTACAGGACTTAATCGCTAACGCATCCAGCACATCTTCAGCATACATACGGCCGGCGCTATGGCGGCCACCACCGTGCATCACAATACGCACGCCATTATTGGCCAGTGCTTTGGCCGCTAACATAAACCAAGGCAATTGACGGCGTTTACCGGCATAGGTCGGCCAATCGAGATCCACAGCAATCGCAGGTGCTGTGACACGCTCGCGCACCGCTTGGGTAAAGCCAGCCAATTCTTCGGGGGTTTCTTCTTTAAAACGCAGCAGCATTAAAAAAGCACCCAACTGGGTGTCTTCCACTTTGCCATCGAGCATCATGCCCATCGCTGTATAGGCTTCTTCTTGGGTTAAACCACGTGAGCCTTTTTGTCCTTTACCTAAAATACGTACAAAAGAAGCAAAAGGATGCTCCATCGATTCGCTCATGAATACACTCCAAACCATTAATATTATTAGTATTGACGCAGCATACGTGATTTACGCTGAGCACGCATTGCCACCATTTGACCGATATCAAGTTTTGCCTTGTGGCTTAAATTAGAAACAGTTGGCAGGCTTCGGCAAACCTGCCAAGCGTGCCGCTAGTTTGGCGGGCATGCCATTAAATAAACCGTTCAAGTACAAGCTGTTGCCTTTGTCTTTACCCAAATTGAGCGCGACATATTTAACCAACGCACGATTGGCTGGCGACAACTGAAACTGCGTATAAAATTGCTGTAATAAATACAGAACTTCCCAGTGCGCATCGGTCAGTTCAAGACCTTCTCGAGCGGCCAGCGCCAGCGCCACCTGGGGTGACCAATCGGCAAGATTGCACAGGCAAGCATCTTGATCGAGTGCAATCTCACGTCCTTCAACAACTAAAGTATCCACACTCATGTCCAGCTATTCACCCGTGAATAATCAACGCATAGAGCCACAAAAGCAGGATAGTCCAGCAAGGTTAGCGGCAGACCCTGTGTATCAATGGCGCGTGCGAGCACATCTTCTTGCAAAGCATATAACCGATATTCACGTTCAGTACTGAACAACTGCTGAGCCGCCACACTGCCCGCACGTAAAGCCTGCACCGCCTCACCGCAGAGAACAATACCATCACCGGCCGATAAAACGCGCAAACAACTGCTCAATTGCGTTGTTTGCGTCGGTGCAGCATTTATAATATGTAAGGTCGTCATCACAGTGTCATCACATAATCATGTTGGCGGATCAATTGTTGGATGCGTTGATCATCCACGCGCTCGGCCGTCAGTGCTAATGGGTTGTCCGCTAAACCTCGCACAGTTAAACAATGCTGCGCGACATAGAGCTGCTCAATGCCAAACATCGGCAGTGCTTGTAAATTGGCCGTCAGATCTTTTTGCTCAAGTACTTGCGGCTGCTGTTGCTCGAGTAACTGCAACACACCATCGTCCATAAATAAGATACTGAGCGGCAAATCAAAAGCGCCAGCGGCGAGTGCAATATCCAATGCTTCTGCTGCACCGATCCCTGCCCAAGGCGCTTGACGACTGATTAACAAAACAGACTTAGCCATCATTCGCCTCCAAAGCTGATACTACGATCCGCTTGCTGTAACGCATCATGCAACTGACCTAATCCTGATAATTGATAACCTTCAGCAAGGTTAACTGCTTGACGCTGATAGCGTTGCGCTTCAACTTGATCGAGCACACCACGGCGCAGCGCTGCAGCAATACAGACCACGGCGTCGATTTTATTTTCCCTAATAAATGCCTGCCACTGCTTGGCAATATCCTGCTGGTCTTGCGCAACCACAAGATTATTCGAAGCGGTTAACACGCCGTCTTGATAGAAAAACACCCGCACAATTTCATGTCCTGCCGCCAGTACCGCTTGGGCAAAACGCAGTGCCCGCCGCGTTGAAGGCGCGTTACTTGAAGACAATACATTGATTACAAACTTCATAGTTGATCATCACGCTAAATTTTGTGGAGTTTAGCAGATTAGCTAAAGCACAGTTCGCTCAAGGCACACGTCTGTTTATTAAACACAATATAGACGCATTTTTAACGCTATTGATTTATTCACAACAAAAACTACTCAAACTTAATTGTTATAGTATAACATATTAGTTGTTACCCAGTTTCCGGCCAGAAACATCCTTTCTCTTATCAAAATCATATAGGTTTTAAGATGCTGTCCAATAAACACCCACTTGTGCTTGCGATCAGCCTAGCGGCACTACCTTTAACTCAAGCTCATGCGCAAAATACGCCTACAGCACAACTGCGAACGACTGTTATCAGCGCGACTCCGTTGGCTCAATCTGCCACGCAAATGGTCAGTGCTTCAGAGGTGCTTGAAGGCTCACAGCTGTTGCTGCAGCGGCAAGCCACCCTAGGCGACACTGTAAAAAACATACCTGGGGTGCGCGGCAGCTCCTTTGGTGCAGGTGCTAGCCGTCCGGTGATACGCGGCATGGATGGCGCACGTGTCAGGGTGCTGTCAGATGGCGTTGGCATGCTGGATGCTTCAACCCTAAGCGCGGACCATGCGGTGACGACCGAGCCACTGCTATTGGAGCGCATCGAGGTTCTTAAAGGCCCAGCTACCTTGTTGTATGGCGGCGGTGCCATTGGCGGTGTAGTCAATCTGATCGATAAAAAAATCCCTACTCAGCAGCCTGAAAATGGTCATCAAGTCGATCTTGAATGGCAAGGCAATACCGTAGCTAAAGAAAGCACTGCTATCGCTGCTGCAACCTTAGGCTTAGGAGATTTTGCTCTACGAGTTGAAGGTTTAAAGCGCGATGCTGATCCTTATCGTCTAGCAGGTCATGAAGAGGGCTCACGCTCGAAACAACAAACCGGGTCGTACAACGATACCCGCACTGGCACTCTAGGTTTGAGCTGGATTGGTGATGAGGGTTATTTAGGTGTGGCCTATACCAATCAAACCAATGAGTACGGTTTGCTGGCTCACGAGGAAGGGCATTGCCACACCCATGGGCATGGCGCAACACTGCACTGGCACTGCGGCAGCCACGGCGGTGGACACGACCATGACCATGATCACGGCGCACCTTATATTGATATGGTGCAAAAACGTTGGGATGTACGCGGTGAATATAACAATCCTTTTGCTGGCTTTAGCTTGGCTAAACTACGCTTAGCACACAGCGATTATCAGCACGAAGAAATTGAAGGTCAGGATGTGGCGACACGCTTTGATAATAAAGCCACTGATGCGCGTCTAGAATTGATCCATGAACCTTTATTTGGCTGGCGTGGCACCATCGGTGGACAAAGTAGTCGTCGTAATTTTAAAGCGTCAGGTGAAGAAGCCTATGTACCCGCCACTCTAAGCAAAAACCATGCAGTGTTTGTTTTAGAGGAATACCAATGGAAGGATTTGCGTTATGAGCTGGGTTTGCGCCATGAATGGCAAAACATTGATGTGCGCAAAGGTACCAAACCCAATAGGAATCATCATGGTACTTCAGCCTCTATCGGTGCAGTGTGGGACTTCGCGGATGATTACAATTTGGGGGTGTCTTTCTCCCGCTCGCAACGTTTACCTGAAGCTGAGGAGTTGTATGCCTTTGGTCCGCACGCCGCGAGTCGCACTATTGAGCAGGGCAATACCCAGCTTGATAAAGAAACATCGCACAATATTGAGCTCACTCTACGCAAACACCAAGGTGCTTTGACTTATAGCCTGAGTCTCTATCAAAACCGTATCAATGATTATATTTACGGCAAAGATACAGGGGAGCGCCCTGGGGCTGATTATCGGGTTATTGCTTACCAGCAAGACAATGCGCTGTTTCGCGGTGTTGAAGGGCAAATGGCTTATCAATTCAGCAATGGTTTCACTAGCACTGTATTGGCTGACCATGTGCGCGGAAAATTACGCGGCAAAGGGGGTGATTTAGCGCGTATTCCTGCTGATCGAGTGGGTCTGCGTTTACAACAATCCTTTACCTCTGCACTTGATGGTCAGGTTGAGTTTTGGCGAGTACAACAGCAAAACCATATTGCTGATTACGAAACTAAAACCTCTGGCTATAACATGCTGGCTGCCGCCCTGACCTATCAAGGACAGCTCTCCAGCAGTGATTACACCCTGTATCTGCGTGCAGATAACCTGTTAAACGTTAAGGCACGCGAGCACACCTCTTTTATTAAAGATGATGTGCAGTTACCCGGCCGTAATCTGACGGCGGGTGTCAAGTTCAGCTTTTAACAATCTCTCGTCATTAGTCTTATTCGGCGTGTGCACGTGAAAACCAAATCTGTGTGCATGTCGAACTAAAAGACAGCATCACTGCTCAATGAGCACCTTATTAGTGTCGCGACCAGCGCAGCCATGGATGGGCTAGCCCCGAATCGGGTTAGGATGACCCGTTGAGGGAAAAGCGATACCCATAAGGTACGGCATGCGCAAATCGTTCTGTATGTTTTTAGAAGCATCTGCCTGTGCATGTCGTACTTCGGGGCAGGTGTTTATCCGTCGATGAACCCGTCCAGGGTTCAACTCCGGCGCTGCGCCATCCATAGCTCCGCTCACCACACCTACCCCGAAGTACTCGTTGACCATTCGCAGAGCCGGCACTATTGCAGCTGCAGTCAGCAGTTCTGTAGTTACACATCTCACCTAGAAGCTTAGAAAATTATTGCTTCTAAAGCGGCATACGCACAACCCGCAAACAACACCGTTGATCAATGAGTACCTTGTGGGTGTCGCGACAAGCGAAGCCAGGGATGGCGTAGCCCCGAATCGGATCAGGATGCCTCGTTGAGGGATAAGCGATGCCCACAAGGTACGGCAGGCGCATAGCGCTCTTGCCACTTGGCTTTATTTAAACGTGCGAATTTAGTGCATGCACTACTGCGGGCCAGCGGCCCGCGCTCCCAAACAAGTGCATCCCCTACTTCAGGGGAAGCCGCGCGCGCTCCCACAGCACATTGCTGTAAAGGAGCCATGCGCCAAACGCTCAGGCAACAGCACTGATCAATGAGTACCTTGTGGGTGTCGCGACCAGCGCAGCCAGGGATGGCGTAGCCCCGAATCGGGTCAGGATGACCCGTTGAGGGAACAGCGATACCCATAAGGTACGGCAGGCGCATAGCGTTCTTGCCACTTGGCTTTATTTAAACGTGCAAATTTAGTGCATGCCCTACTTCAGGATAAACTGCGGGCAAGCTGCCCGCGCTCCCAAACAAGTGCATGCCGTGCTTCGGGGTAAGCTGCGGGCAGGTTGCTCGCGCTGCCAGAGTATTGCAGGTTTCAGCATGCACA
>RRZT011849131.1_pt1 | contig 36119 bp, 28 predicted proteins | sample 2165551 | NCBI WGS metagenome assembly RRZT01 (sample SAMN10456910, study PRJNA506462) | wastewater metagenome | biome: wastewater; feature: sludge; material: wastewater sludge; isolation source: wastewater sludge with Escherichia coli K12::gfp cells carrying plasmid... | place: USA: Moscow, Idaho...
AAAAGTGGCATGCGCGGATCCATTGTTACTGACGAAGAAGCAAAAGGAAACACTGCTCCTCCATTCATATAACTAATGAAATGGTTTGAAATATAAAACGTAAGATTACCAGTTGATAAACCAAGTTGAGATTGGTACCAAGGGTTTGTATTAATACTGTTGTATTTTAGTTGAAAGTCATCACTATTGGCAGTAAATCCTTTGGATAAACTAGACAAAACCGCTGAAGCTGTTGTAGTTGCTCCATTTACTTTCATCAAATGCAGTTGAAATCTTGCTTTGAACGTATAGGCTGCTTTCGTCCAGCTTGCTGCTTTTCCGCTGTAAATTAAATCATCAGCACCAGGTGTGAATATAGAAGTGTTTGGAGTTGAAAACAACACGATAGCATCATCTAATAACTTAATAACATCAGTGTAGATGATTTGTTGCGCATCGTATTTTGGATAAAAATTCGTTGCCGCAAGTGTGGCTTCTATGTAAGGAACGTCTCCGTGTAAATCAGTTGTTAGTCCAATGTTTATTGCTTTCAAAACTTTTGCAATAGCGAGATAATGGCTCGAATTTGTTGCAGTTGCTTTATCTTCTAAAACTTTGATATTTGGAAGTGCTTTTGAATACACAAGTCTCCAATATTCATCTAGGGAGTTTTGATAATGCTTGTCAATGTTTTGATCGTTAAAAGCCGATGCTATATGTTGATCAACTTGAGCCAAACTGACGGCTGCACTATATTGCGCACTCATTGTTGCTTGAATAGCAGAGGGTAAAATGTTGTTTATAGCAACTGATTCAGGGGCAACAGCGTTACTCGGCGTGTTCGTGTCGTAATAGCTATCACTACAACTATAAATGGTGATTGCTAAAGTAAGCACAATAGCAATTTTAAATATATTTTTCATAATTCGTTTCGTTTAATAGATTAAAGACCAATGTTTAAGCCCAAAGTGTAAGATTGTGTCAAAGGGATGTTTAAACCAGAGAAACCATACACATTACTTCCCGATCCAAATTGTTGTCCTTCTGGGTCAAAACCTCTAAAAGGAGTCCATAACAAAAAGTTATTTCCGCTTACTGAGAATGAAGCACTAGATAGTTTTAATTTAGAGAGTATATCAGACGATAAATTATAGGTTAGAGACACATTTCTAAGTTTCAACCATGAAGTATCTTGTATCAATATTTCTGAAGCTTGGTTAATGATTGTGCTTCTATAATAGCTATTCCCGTCAATCGTTACTGGAATAGTGTTTGGCGTACCATCTGCTTTTACACCTTCTAGGATTTGAGCGTGGTTTCTGTCTTCGGTCATCTTTAAAATACCATTTCTAATACCATTTCGTTCCGCTGGATCAAATCCTTCTCCTCCTTTTTTGTACTCAAACATAAAGGCTAAATCCCAGTTTTTGTATTTTAAGTTGTTGTTCAACGTAACCACATAATCTGGGAAAGCGTTTCCAACTTTAGAATACAGCACTGCTCCATTACCATCTTTTGCAACGACTGGCAGTCCATTTGTGCCTATTAATCTTTGACCATTTACATAAGTCCAAGTTCTACCGTATAATGAACCTGCTGCATCTCCAACTTTTATTCGAGAATAAATGTCGGCTCCACTATTATAAGCAAAGTCAATATTATCAAAAGGCAACGACAAAACGTCTGTTTCATAAGCCGTGAAATTGGTAGTAGCGGTCCAGCTAAACGTTTTTGTTTTAAAAATATCAGCAGCCAATGTCAATTCATGTCCTGTTGTTTTTAAAGAGCCTGAGTTAGTCCAAGTTCCAGTTAAACCTGTACTTTGAGGCAAAGTAACTTTTAAGATTTGTCCGTCACTTTTTCTGTCGAAATAAGTGTATTCTAAACGAATGCGATTTTGAAAGAAACGTAGGTCTGTTCCAACTTCTGTAGTTGTAACAATTTCAGCTTTTATGTTTGGATCTGAATCAACGGTTCCAATGCTTACTCCACCCACACCATTAAAAGGAATGTCTGGATAGCTGTACCTTCCGATCCCGAATGGAGGGATTTTACCCACTTGAGCCCATGATCCACGTAGTTTTCCAAAAGAAAGAACACTTCCTTCTTTGTCTATTAAATCATGAAATACGAACGCAAGGTTAGATGAAAAATAGTTGAATGCTCGATTAGTGCTCGGCAAAGTAGAAGCATAATCTCTTCTTCCTGTTGCCGCTATAAAAATTCGTTCTTTATAGTCTGCTTTTAACTCTGTAAAGTAACCAACAGTTCTTACGATTTCATTGGTTTGTACTGCATATTTATTAATTGTGTTTGCGATATTGTTAAACTTAGGCAAAAGTAATCCTTCACCTCTCACAAAGCCATAATCAGAGTTGGTTTCAAAAATTTGGTTTCCAATCATTGCAGAGGTATTGAAATCTCCGAATTTTTTAGTGGCAGAAATTAAGAAATCCGAGTTTAATCCTTTGAAATTGATTTTTTCATTTACGATAAATCCATTTACAGGAGAACCTGGGTCTAAGTCTGGACCAGCATATCTATTTCTAGTTTCAGCGTAATTGTCAACACTTCCTCTATAGGTGATATTCAACCAAGATTTTGCTTGCCAATTTAAATCAGCCGATGCAATCCAGCGATCTACATTGTCATTTAAGTTACTTGTCTTTGCAAAATATACAGGTTGATCAATAGTTCCAGCTGTCCAATCCTTCTCACGGCCAGCTGCAGTTAAATAATCATTAACATCTATTGAAGGAGACCAGTAAGACAATGAACTCATAATAGACTTGTCACCCGTATTAGCGCGGGAGCCTCCAGAGTTAGCATATGAAACCGAAGTTCCTAATTTTAAATTCTCAGATAGTTTATAACCACCATTAAATTTTAAAGTTTTTCTAGCGTAATCAGTATTGGGGACAATTCCTTCATCTGTACTAGTTGAGGCCGAAACATAATAATTTATTTTTTCGGTTCCTCCGCTTAGGCTTACGTTGTTTGTTGTGTTAATTCCTGTTTTAAAGAAATCTTTGTAAAAATTTCTAAATTTGATACTTGCATCATCACTGCTAGAGTAGGCGGGTCCATTGGTTTGAAAGCCAGAAGTAAATCCTGGGTAAAAAGAAATACCTGATGGTGTATTTGCATTCATGCTCAATACTCTTGGAGATAAACCGGAACCTTCTCTCCATTTTGATTGTAATTCAGGATATTTGTTTACCTCGCTCATGGTAACACTAGAGGAAATATTTACTTTCGTTTTGCCTTCTTTTCCTTTTTTGGTTGTAATAATTATAACTCCATTCCCAGCCAAAATACCATAAAGTGCAGTTGCTCCAGCTCCTTTAAGAACGGTATAACTTTCGATATCATTAGGGTTAATATCTACGGAACGGTTTGAAAAACCAAATTGTTCATTGCTTCCTGGGGAAGAGTTATTAGCACTTGATAATACATTTCCAGATACCGTGCTATTGTTTACAGGATTTCCGTCAATTATTATTAAAGGTTGGTTGTTGCTACCTGTACTTAAAGACGAAACTCCTCTAATCAAAATATCCACTCCTCCACCAGCTTCACCAGAAGTTTTGCTGATGGTTACTCCAGAAATACTTCCTTGTAGTGCCTGTAGCGCATTTACTTGACCGGGTCTTTCAATCTCAGACGCTTTGATAGTTTGATTGGCGTAACCTAGAGATTTTGCCTTGTTTTTAATGCCCATTGCAGTCACGACAACTTCTTCTAGTTTGTTCTCTGAGCGTTCTTTTAGGGTGATGTTAAGTGTACTACCTGAAACAGTAACCTCTTGATTGGCAAAACCAATATAAGAAACCACTAAAACACTTCCTTTTGAAGCTTTAATTTGGAAATTTCCATCTATATCTGTAGACACAACAGATTTAGATCCTTTAATAGCGATGTTTGCTCCAGGCAAACCAATGCCTGTGTTGTCTGAAACTTTACCTTTTACAGTACTGTCTTGGGAGTATGTGGTAAGAAACCCAAAAAAGAACAGCAAAAGAATTAAACTCTTTTTTTTCATATTGTTAATATTATCTTAGTTTAGGTAAATCTAAGCTTTTTTTTTTTTTTTTTTTAGCGTTTCGTTAAAATAATTTGTTAAAACTCAGGTTTCCTTTACCGTAATTATTTTAACCGGACAGGCTTTTGCTGCTAATTCACAACTTTCAACAATGGTGTGGTCGTGTGATTTTAACGTAAAAAATCCTTTAGCATTTTGCGAATGAATCAAAACTGATTTGCCGTCTTTCTTGGACATCTGAAATTGAACTGGTGCCATTTCAACGCAATAATTACAGCCAATGCATTTGTCTCTTTGTAAAGTAACAATAACCATTAGGCTTCCACAATTTTATATAATTTGTCAGACATTCGGATCCTAAAAGGTAATTTTAAAGTACAATCATCGCCTTTAGTAGCTTTGCCAGCCACAACATCGTTGACATACATTTCTTCGATTAGCATTTCCTGCGCTCCGGTACTTGGCCCCGTTACCAGAATTTTATCTCCAACTTTGATGTCATAGGCTTCAATCTTGAATTGTCCAACTGCTGCTTTCGGGAAATAATGGGTTCCTTTCCCCACATACACTTTTTTCTGTGTAGCCATAGAGCCAGACACGTCGCTCCATTCACCCAATTCTTGTCCGAGATAATAGCCAGACCAAAAACCACGATTATAAACCGTGTTCAAAGCTTCCATCCAAACCGCTACTTTTTCTTTAGTGAAAGAACCTTCATAATAACTGTCAATTGCTTCCCGATACGTTCTGATAACAGTAGCCACATATTCAGGAGCACGGCCACGGCCTTCAATTTTCAAGACTTGAATGCCAGACTCAATCACTTGGTCTAAAAAATCTATGGTGCATAAATCTTTTGGAGACATCATGTATTCGTTATCCAATTCAATTTCAAAACCGGTTTCCTCATCAATAAACGTATATTTTTTTCGGCAATTTTGTTTGCACGCACCACGATTAGCCGATGAATTATTGGAGTGTAAACTCAAATAACATTTTCCAGAAACGGCCATGCACAAAGCACCGTGGCCAAAGATTTCAATCTCGACTAAGTTTCCGTTTGGTCCTTTAATTTGTTCTTTTTCAATTTGAGCGGTGATGCTTTTTACTTGACGCAAACTTAATTCCCGACTCAAAACCATCGTGTCTGCAAATAAACTGTAGAATTTGATGGTTTCAATATTCGTAACATTCAGTTGTGTCGAAATGTGAACTTCTATTCCAATACCTCTTGCCATAGCGATAACCGCTTGGTCAGAAGCAATCACCGCAGTGATATTTGCTTCTTTGGCTTTGGTCAATAACGTTTTTACAACTGATAAATCGTGATCGTAGATGATGGTGTTTAATGTAAGGTAGCTTCGAACCTTTTTGGCTTCGCAACGTTTGGCAATTTCAGGCAAATCATCCATGGTGAAATTCACGGTGGCTCTGGCGCGCATGTTCAATTGCTCTACGCCAAAGTAAACAGAATCTGCACCATTGTCTAATCCAGCTTGCAAAGACTCAAAGTTCCCAGCAGGAGCCATAAGTTCTATTTTGTTATTCGATGTCATAATGGATTAGTTTAAAATTTTATATAATTTATCAGATAGTCGGATTCGGAATGGCAGTTTAAAAGTACAGGTGTTTCCAGAAATTGCTTTTTCTTGTGCCAAATCGTTTACAAGCATTTCCTTGATTACTAGTTTTTGTTCGCCGGTTGTAGCACCTTTGATTAGAATAGTATCGCCAATTTTGATTTCGTTTTCTTCAATTAAAAACTGACCAATGCTTGGTTTTGGGAAAAAATGGGTTCCTTTTCCAATATAAATTTTCTTAACCTTTGGTTCTTTTTTCGCGATAGTCTCGACGGTTCGGAATGGTTTTTCAGCAACAAAAACACCATGCGTTTCTTCGTTATTTTTGAAAGTCAAAACATCTGACTTTCCTTTTTTGAAAATCTTATTTCCGTTTTTAGTTCCTCTGCGAATGGATTTTTGCTCTTCCTCAGGCAAGTGAATAACATCTACGCATTCTGTTGAACAACAACCCTGCATTTTTTCCTTACACGAATCACATTGGATAAAAAGTAAATGACAGCCTTCGTTCAGGCAATTAGTGTGTACGTCACAAGGCGCACCGCATTGATGGCATTGCGAAACAATATCGTCTGTAATTCTTTCGCCCAAGCGGTGATCAAACACGAAGTTTTTACCAATGAATTTGCTTTCTAAACCTTCGGCTTTTACTTGGCGCGTATATTCAATAATTCCACCTTCTAGTTGGTACACGTTTTCAAAACCTTTGTGTTTGAAATAAGCACTGGCTTTCTCGCAACGAATTCCTCCGGTGCAATACATAAATAGTTTTTTGTCTTGTTTGTGTTCCGCAAGTTGCTCTTCGATGATGGGCAAACTTTCACGAAAAGTATCTACATCTGGTTTTATAGCTTTGGTGAAATGTCCAATTTCGCTTTCGTAATGATTGCGCATATCGACCACAATTGTATTTGGATCTTCTAGAAGTTCATTGAATTCCTTGGCTTTTAAATGAATTCCAATATTTGTTACATCAAAAGTTTCGTCTACTAAACCGTCAGCAACAATTTTGTCACGCACTTTTACGGTGAGTTTCAAAAACGAGTGATCGTTGTGCTCTACGGCAATATTCAAACGAATTCCTTTCATGAAATCGTACACTTCAATAGTATCTTTGAATGCGTAGAAATTATCGGCAGGCAATGATAATTGGGCGTTGATTCCCTCACTGGCTACATAAATTCTGCCTAGAACTTCTAGAGCATTCCATGCCAGAAATAGTTCGTTACGAAATTGTGTTGGATTTGAGATTTGCGCATAAGCATAGAAAGACAGCGTAAGACGTTGTTTTCCGGCATCATCAATCATGATGGCTCTTTCCTCTGCGCTTAATGTGTTATACAGTTGCATGCTATAAACAGTTTAAGTTGAGAAATATATTTTTTGCAAAAGTAAATAATTAAACCACAAAGTTCACAAAGAAGCCGCAAAGTTCACAAAGTTTATGAATGGGTTAATTTTTTTTTGGAGCTTTATTCAGCTTTTTGCCATATCTCTTGTGACTGCTTTCGCTACAACAAGAGGATGCCGCTGCAAACGAAGTTCGCTGAATTCCTATAAAAAATATAATCCAGTGAAGTAATCAGGGCTCAGTTTTGAGTGTAAATTGGAGCAACTACAGCACAGGTATGCGAAAGTGGACAGACGAAGTAATGTTGTGCTACCTTTTGTAAATGCTTAGAGATTGTGTTCGAAAAGTTTTTTATTCTTCTTTCTTTTTTGGCGAAGTAACAAACAAATTGAATAATAAACCGCCCATTAAACCACCATATAACATGCTGTTTAGGGGTTTTGACGTAATGGCGCAAGTGCCACTTACGCAACCTATTTGTTGATAATATAGGTAGCCCGCTATCATTCCTACTACTATTCCAATTCCCGTAATGAGATATGCTTTCTTTGTCATTTTTTATTTTTTATCAAAGGTAATACTCCAAATTCCTCTTACTTCATTTTCTTTGTAACCCACTGCTAAGTCTTTTGGATATAATTGTAATGTCTTTGCGCTAACTTCTGGCTTAATTTTATCAGGCGTTCCGTGACATTGCAAACACATAGTGTTGGTTTCAATAGGATAATAAAACTGAATTTTATTTCCTTTCTCTAGGGCTATAGGTTTAATTTCCTGATTTGTTGCCATTTGTTGTTTGAATTGCGCGATGTATTTCAACTCTTCTGCATTGGCTTTGTTGTTTGGATTTCTGTTTTTGTCAGAAACACGTTTGATTTTAGCATTGTAATGAACGGACATGCTATCTGTTAAAGGCATTGCTTGTACATTGCAAAACGCTAATGCCTCTAGCGTTCCCTTTTTTTGAATGGTTTCCATCAGGTTTTTACCCAACACTTTCTTTGTTTCTAAAGCGTATTCTAAACCAATTTCCGAATCGTTTTTCTTCGTTGTTATCTCGGTATATTTTTCGCCTGATTGAATCCAATTTTCATTTCCATGAGATTCCCAGTGTGACTTAAACCATTCCGGCTCTTCAATTTGGTAATCAAACATGAAAGCGGCTATTTTCTCCACACTTCCCTTTGGAAAAGCTTGTTTTGGCATTAATCCGTGTTTTTTAACAGCTCCGCGAAGTAATGCCGTTTTTTCTGTTGGGTTTTTAACAAAAGTAGTAACGTACTTTATAAATTCGGCTTTGTTAAATCCTTCTTTATCAATGTATCGGGCTTTTATAGCTACCATTGGTGGCGCAATTCTACCTTCGTTTTCAGGTGCTTTTGTTCCATGACATAAATAGCAATGGGTTTCCATTAATTTTTTGCCATCATGATTTTGTGTTTCCGCTAAAACTCTTTTTTCAGTAATGAGGGAGCTGTGTTTTTCATTGTTTTGCCGAAAACTTACTAAACTTACTAGGCCAATTATTCCTATGAGAACTACTAAATATTTCATACCATCGTTTTATTTATCCAAAGCTAAGCCTTTGTATAGAATTGTAATGTAACAAAAGTTACATTGCGATTTTTATAACAGGACAAGTGTAAATTTTATACATTTAGTTGTATAATGCGACAATCAAAACATTTTCTATTCTTTGAAGAAGAGCTTCAAGATTATTTAAAAATTGCTCACTCTTTTTTATTCGATTTTTCTTGTTGTTCTAATTCTTCAATCAATAAATCCTTTATGATTGTGTAGCAATGGTCTTTAGCTTCAGCAAAAGAAATGTCATATTTTCGGGCTATATTTTGCAAGTCCTTCGGAAAAGAGGACAATAATTCAACATAATACTCGTCCAGAATTTTAGCGCAAGGCATTTCGAAATTTATCTTTAACTGAAAGCGTCGTAATAATGCGGTATCAATAATTTCTGGATGATTAGTAGCGCAAATTAGTAAGGCATTGTTTGGGAAATAATCCATGAGTTGAATAATGGTATTGACCAATCTTCGCATTTCTCCTACGTCTTTATCATCACTTCCCCTTGCTTTTCCTATCTGGTCAAACTCATCTAAAAACAAAACTGCTTTTTCCCTTCCTGCCTTATCAAATACCTGTTTGATATTCTGCGATGTTTCTCCAATCCGTGCGCAAACTACATTGCTTAGATTGAGAATAATGATGTTCTTGTTTAAAGTATGAGCAATCGCTTTTGCAGTTATTGTTTTGCCACAGCCAGAATTGCCTTGAAGCAATATTTTATTGTTTACAGGGAGTTTGTATTTGCTAAGCGCATCAACATATTTGTGTTCTTTGATAAGTTGCTCGATGACTTTATGGTTTTTATCGTCAAGAAAAACGTCTTTTAAAGAAACAGCCTCTTTATCATTTATTGTAAGGTCAGATATGTTCATTGTGATTTAATGATTTTTTATTGGTTCCAAAAATAGTTAAAACTATACACTTTAGGGCATTTCGCTTTTGGCTTCTAAAAAGGTACAGTTGAAATATTGATCTTCAAAGTACGAATGGACATCTTGAGCCAGGATTTACGGTTCATATAGTTGGTGACAAAATATAGGCAAACAGTTTTGCACGTCCATATTGAAATGTGATACAGAACGCTTTTGATACCAATAGGTGAAGCAGGGGGAGTTCAAATAGTAATGGGACAGTTGACAGTTTTACATATAGTGCTGTAAAATAATGTTTTTTATAAAAATCAGACTGTTAATAGTGTCTTTTTTTAGATAAAAAGGTACTATAAATCTAAAATAGTTATTGTAGCGCCGTCCAGATCAGGGGTAATGTATAATTGACAAGAAAGACGAGTAGATTGTTCTTCGTAACCCATTTTCAATAATGTGGCGGGTTCATTTCTTTCTTTTAGAGTAGAATTTCCAGTTAGACCTTCAGCATTAATTAGGCAAGTGGCACACCTGCCAACACCACCGCATTCACCAAAACCGTCTAAACCAAAGGTGTCACGAAGTAGGTACATTAAGTTAGGGAAACTTCCCTGATGTGTTTCGACAAGCTCAGAGGAATCATTTTCGACAACAGTAAATTGGATTTTTTTTGTGGCCAAACTACAATGAATTTAATGATTATAAAAAAAAACGTACCGTTTCTAGCGGTACGTTTCTGAATTGTTTATTTGATTAACAATACTCGTTGAAAGCATCTTTCAAGTTATCAGCAATCATTTCGGCAGGGCGACCTTCAATGTGGTGACGCTCTAGCATGTGAACTAATTCTCCGTTTTTGAACAAAGCAATGCTTGGTGATGATGGAGGAAAAGGAGACATATGTTGTCTTGCTGCATCAACTGCATCTTTGTCAACTCCTGCAAATACGGTGATTAAATGGTCTGGTTTCTTAGCACCTTCTAAACTCATTTTTGCTCCTGGACGTGCGTTTCTAGCTGCACAACCACAAACTGAATTCACAACAACAAGCGTTGTTCCTTCTAATTTCATTACGTTTTCTACCGCTTCAGCACTATGTAAATCTTGAAAACCTGCAGCTGTTAATTCGGCTTGCATCGGTATTACCATTTCTTCTGGATACATGTCTTTTTATTTTAAATAAATAATAATTTCAATTTGCAAAGTTACAAAGTTTACCTTCATGAACAGAAATTGAATTATAAAGTTTTGTTATTGTTTGCTTGTTATTTTGCAGTTTTTCGAGCAACATGAAAAAGAGCTTTGACAAATAGCATTTTCGGGCATTTTAAAATCACTTGTATATCCTCACTAAATGACGTTTCTTCGTCTAGAAATTTAAAAATTAGCGCTGGATTTCCGTTTTTAAACATCGAAGAAAAGATATAGGATCCCAATTCGTTTTTTCGATCTAAAATGTCTAACAAAAGCAAATCGTAAAACCAGAATTTAGATTTTTGATGAAATTTTGTGAAGTTGGTTTCTCGTTGCAAAAAGGCTACCAATTCACTTGATTTTTTATCTGAATTTTTGAAAGTGTAACCCGTGCTAGCTTTCGTCCAACCACCGGAAGTGCCTATATTGATTACGTTTTTAGTATTGGCTTTCCAAAACGGATAACAGCTCATCGGGATGCTTCCTTGCTCTTTTTCGACGATTTCATATTGCGTAACGCCAAGTTTTTGAAGGTATTTCTGGATTTCGATTTCGTATTCTTCCTTCGTTAAAAGGTGGTGCGAAAACAAAGTGTACTCCAATAAAGCTTCGGTTTTAGATGTGGGTAACACATACATGAACCGCGTATTTCCTTTTTGTTCTACTGAAAAATCCATGAAAGTGGCTTGTTCCGGATTGAAAACAGCTTGCTCACTTTTGATAAACCAACCAATAAAATGCTGTTGTAAAACTGGATATTTCGTCTGGCTTTCTGCTTTTTGTTTGTTGTAAATGCTGTTGAACAATTTTGAGCACGAAAAAGAGTCGCTTTCGGTTTGGACCAGAATTATAGTTTCAGATTCTTCAATGTCTAGTATTTTCTGAGGGACGAAAGTGATGTTTTCTTGTTTCGAAAGCAAGTCAAATACTTGATTGTAAAAATCCAAACCTTTTACCATATTATAGTGGTATGGTTTTATGTCTAAACCACGGCGAAAGTATTCATTGGCAAACAAAGCCGAATCCCATTTCTTGGATATGCATTTTTCCCATATTGAATTGTTAGTTTTCCAAAAACACCAGGTTCTGTCGTTCTTTTTTTTGGTGTTTTCATCTAATAACAAAATACTTTTGTCCTTAAAATTACCGGATTGCACCATTTTATACACGGTCCTCAAAGCCGCTAATCCTGTACCGGTAAAAATATAATCGTAGTGTTTCATATCAATTGGAACATAAGCATCTCCAAAAATAGACAATTATTTGAGTTTGTCAAGGATAAGCGATAAGGCTTTCGCCGAAAGGTAGGAATGTTGCCGGAATAAAATAGAGTTGTCGCTGTTGAGGATTGTTAAACTAGGATAAACTACTAGCTTGTCTATAGTTACTAATGCTGTTGCCAATTCGTGAATTCCCGTATTTGTGCCTGTGGGCTTGAATTTATACACATGGTCATTGAATTTGATGTCTCGTTTGGTTTCAGCATCAAATGGAACAAAATAGAAATTCTCGTTTAATTTTTTTATAATTATGGCATTTTTAAAGGTAGTGTTTTCCATTATTTTACAGTATTTACACCAGTTTGTATGAGTGAAAATAACAATGGGTTTTGGATTTTCTTTAGCGAATTGTTCCGCTTCTTCAAAAGTATTCATTTTCAATTGGGCAAAACCCAAAGGAATTGCCAAGAAGAAAATAACGGCTATAAAAACTATTTTTTTCATTATTTTAAAGTATATCGGACCCCAAAAAAACTTCGAATTCCTTGATTGGGTCCGTAAACATAACTTGGATCAAATGATAAAGCATAAGGATTGTCTGCTGTTGCAAGAATATTTCCATTAGGGCCGTATTGAATGTTTTTGTCAAAAGGATCATTCGCTCTTGCGATAATAAATGTATTCCCTGTATTAGGAGTCCAATTTAATAAGTTTTTTACACCAGCATAAATTTCGATGTTTTTAAACTTATTGAAAGTGAACTGAATGTTTTGAATGCTCCATGTAGGCGAATATTCTTTTCTTGGGTCTAAATCTCCTAACAATGGCAGACGCATAGGGCCATAAAGATTACCGGTATAATCTACATCTAAAAATAACTTATCGATGCGGAACGAAATTGCCCAAGTTCCAGAAAACTTTTCGGTTAAGATTTGTTGTGTTGTTGTGTTGTTTTCTGTTTTGGAGACATCCATATAAGTGGCGCCTAAAATCATTTTTAAACCATTGTTAAAAACGAAGTCAATGTTAGAACTAATTCCTTTTGTAACCGCATGACCCTCTAAGTTTTTATAAATTATTTGGTTTGGATTGGTGTCATAATCTGGAATGATAGAGTTGCTAAAGCGTGTGTACCAAGCAGTTGTTTCAATTCCGATAAAATTTCCATTTTGCGTATAAATTTTCTTTAAATAATTTAAGTTGACATTAAAGGAGCGCTCGGGTTTCAATTCTTCCAAAACAATCACTTCGCGTGAGCCTGTCAAAGCAGCATGTTCTTCTGTAAATAGGTTTACGATTCTAAAACCCGTTCCGGTATTAAAACGCAATATATTGCTGTCGTTGATTTTCCATTTATAGGCTAGTCGTGGCGTAAAAATAGAGCCGTGATTGCGGTTGTAATCATAGCGAACTCCTAGAAGTACTTTATGATTGTCATTAAAACTGACTTCGTCTTGAGCAAACAAACTTGAAATCCAATTGATGTCCTCTTCAATCGTTGCTGCGGTATTATCATCATAATATTGATAGCGTAAGGCAGTGCCAAAAAGCAAATCGTGATTTCTTAATTTTTTATCCCAAGTCAGTTGCCCAAAACCAATGCGTTGTTTGGCCAGGTAAGGAACATCACCGTAAACCGAGTTCTGGTCGTGATTCGTATAAGAAAAAGAGAATAGCATTTTCTCAGATATAGGCAATTCATAAGCACCAAGTAGTTCCCATCGTTTGGTGTAAATGCTTTCGCCATAGACTTCATTTCCGCCGCGATATTTTTTCTCCCACTGCATTTCGCCTCCCCATCGGTCTTCATAGAAATAACGTCCTGCTAGTGAAAATAATTTGTTGCTTTTGCGATTGAAATTCCATTTTTGAAAAACCGAAATACGATCCTGTAAAGTCAAATCGGTGAAGTTGTCCTTATTGTTGTCAATGGGATTGCTGTAGTTGAAATAGTTAATCCCTGTTAATAGCGAAATGTTTTTGTTAACATTCGCTTTAATACCTATATCCAGATTTAGTTCTCCCCAATCAGTTAGAAATGAATCAGCCGAAAAAACGGGAGCATTTTTTGGGTTTTTTGTGATGATATTTATTAAACCACCTACGGCTTCGCTTCCATATAGAGAAGAAGCTGGACCTTTAACAATTTCGATTCGATCTAATAATGAATTTGGAATGCCAGACAAACCATAAACTGTAGAAAGACCACTGACAATAGGCATTCCATCAATTAAAACTAAAGTATAAGGGCCTTCGAGACCATTGATATGAATGTCACCAGTGTTGCAAACATTACAATTCAGTTGCGGTCGGACGCCGTTGACGTTTTGTAAGGCCTCAAAAATATTTGACGTTGGATTTTTCTTGAAGAAAATAGGCTTATAGACTTCTACAGGGACAGGACTTTCTAAGTGAGATACTGGTTTTAAGGTTCCTGTAATAACGACTTCGTCTAAAGTATTGTTTTCTTTTAAATCAAAACTTAGATTCACTTCCGTGCTATCATTGACAGTGAAGTTTTTTGTTTGAGGTTTAAAGCCAGTATGGGAAATGTGAATTTCATACGTTCCAATAGCAACATTTTTAATGATAAAATTACCATTGGAATCGCTTACGGTTGTTTTTTTTAGGGTTTTAAGTATAACATTAGCTAACGGTAACGGCATTCCATCAGCGGAAACTTTCCCTTTTATGGTAGCCTGGGCAAATAAGGCCGTATTGCTTAGCATACAAAAGAACAAGAATCGTGTTAGATTTTTCACAACTTTGATTTAGATTTGTATTAAATAATAATTTAGACAAAGCTAAAAATTATATTTCATATAACAAAAAAATATCTCTATATTTGTGTTAGATAGTCATGTCATGGGAAAATCACTAGAGGAAGTTCACGGATCTGTCACTACACAAAATAAAAGATCAGTATTCAGAAAAATACTTGCTTTTTTTGGACCTGCTTATCTTATAAGTGTAGGCTATATGGATCCGGGAAACTGGGCGACAGATATTGCCGGAGGAAGCCAATTTGGTTATGCCTTGCTTTGGGTTTTATTGATGAGTAACATCATGGCTTTATTACTGCAAAGTTTTAGTGCCCGATTAGGAATTGTAACCCAGCTCGATTTAGCACAAGCTTCCAGAGCTACCTATTCGAAATTTATTAATTATATTCTTTACTTCCTTGCTGAGATTGCTATTGCAGCTTGTGATTTAGCCGAAGTCTTAGGAATGGCGATCGGGATTAATTTATTATTTGATATTCCTTTGATAGAAGGCGTAATTATTACGGTTTTAGATACTTTTTTGTTGCTTTTTTTAATAAATAAAGGCATTCGAAAAATGGAGGTCTTTATTATTGTTTTGGTATTAATTATTGGAGTTTCCTTTGTTTTTGAAATGTTTTTTGCACAACCAGAATTAGATAAAGTATTATATGGTCTAATTCCTTCTATGCCAAATGAAACTGCTTTGTATATTGCCATTGGAATTATTGGTGCAACGGTGATGCCACACAATTTATACCTACATTCCTCATTGGTACAAACTAGAAAATTTGACCGTACACCTCAAGGAATTAAGCAAGCTATTAAATATAATTTTATTGATTCGACGATTGCTTTAAACTTAGCTTTCTTGGTAAACGCCGCTATTTTAATTTTGGCAGCAGCCACATTTTATAAAAGCGGGATGTACGAAGTTGCTGAAATTCAAGATGCACATAAGTTTTTGGCTCCCCTTTTAGGGACTAAATGGGCGCCTATTTTATTTGCAGTGGCCCTGATTGCTGCAGGACAAAGCTCGACAGTTACCGGGACATTAGCAGGTCAAATTGTTATGGAAGGGTATCTTAATTTACGAATTCAGCCATGGGTGCGTAGAATAATCACCCGATTAATCGCTATTGTTCCTGCTGTAATTGTGATTAGCATTTTTGGAGAGGGTGTAACGGGGAAATTGTTGATTTTAAGTCAGGTGATTTTAAGTTTACAATTGGGTTTTGCTATTATTCCGTTGATTCATTTTGTAAGTGATAAATCAAAAATGAAAGGATTTCATATTAGCAGATTAACTCAAATTGCAGGCTGGACTATTGCGTTGATTATCGTTTCGCTCAATGTTAAGTTGGTTTATGATGAAATAGGGAATTGGATTAAAATTTCTGAAAATCCAATTGTCTTGTGGCTGACGGTCGTGCCTTTAGCAGTAAGCTTTCTTATTTTGCTGCTGTATATTGTAGTTAAGCCTTTTATTTCAAAATCTAAAATTGATATTCAAAATCATTCACCTCATAATTTGGAATTAAAATTTGAAGAAGCTAGCGTAATAACTCACAAAAATATTGCAGTTACAGTTGATTTCTCGGATTCAGATGAGGTTGCTCTAAACGCTGCTTGTAAGTTGGGAGGAAAAACAGCTGAATACACTTTGATTCATATTGTTGAAACGGTAGGAGCAATGGTTTATGGAGAAAAAATAGACGATCACGAAACATTGATTGATGAGAAATTATTAAATGAGTACAAACAATTGCTGTCTAATAAAGGCTTTAAAGTAGTCACACAATTAGGATTTGGCGATCCAGCCAAAGTAATACCAACTATTATAAATAAAGAAAACTACGATATTTTAGTAATGGGTACACACGGACACAGCGGGTTTAAGGATTTGATTTTTGGCACTACCGTAGACAAATTGAGACATAAAATCTCCATTCCGTTGCTAATCATTAAAAATTAAAAGGATTGCCACTGATTAATCTGTGTAACCCTGTTTAATCCATGAATAAATTAATAAGATTTAACCTTGCAGAATTTCAGACGAGCTTATTTCATCTTCTCGAGAATCTTCAAGAATGCTTGGGCCATAAGGTACGAATGTTGCTGAAATAGAATTGTGTTGTCGGTTCCTAAAGTAGTAATTGTAGGACAAACGACTGATTGTTTATAGTCGCAAAGGCTGTCGGCAATTCATGAATTCCTGTGTTGGTTCGCTTAGGTTGGAACTGAAAAGCATGTTGGTTGAAAGCAATAGCTTCTCTGGTCTCCGAATCAGGGAATACAAAATAGAAGTTTTCATTCAGTAGCCCAATGACTTCATGGTTTTTGAAAGAGGAATTCTGCATCAGTTTGCAATGCTTACACCACGAAGTGTGTACAAAAACAACAATGGGTTTTGGTTTTCAATCGCTAGTTTTTGTGCTTATTCGAAATAGTTGGTTCTTAGTTGGGCGAAACCTGACTGAAGTGCCGCAATAAGAAGAAGAGAATAGCGGCTGTTTTTTTATACTATCATTTTTACTTTGTGCGTTTTGAAACATGTTAGTACTATAAGAACATTTTTTAAGCGTTTTTTATGAATCTTCTTTAAATGAACTCACAGGCTTTATAAAGTTAAACAAAGCAATTGTGAAATTTCTTTTATTTAAAAGTATTGCGAAAACCAAAAAAACTTCGAATTTCCTGATTATGTCCGTAAGCATAACCCGAATCAAAGGTTAAGCTATAAAGATTACCGGTATAATCTACATCTAAAAATAATTTGTTGATGTGCTACGAAATAGCCGGAGTTTCATAAAACCTTCCAGTCAAGATTTGTTGTGTTGTGATGTTGTTTTTCGTTAGGAATGCATACATAAAATTAGTGCGCACAATATTTTTAAACCATTGTGTATAAATTACTTAAACTATCAAAGAAATTTATTATATTTGTTTTTAAATATGAATCTACAATATATTTTAATGCCAATTGCAACAAAAAATTCGTGTTCAGTTTAGTCCTAAAATTTGAAAATATGGAAAATTCTACTACTGATTTTTATTTTACTGCCAAAAAAATAGGGCATGTTGCTGTTAAATCTGGTTCTGAATGTACCACAGAATTAGAGCTACAACGAGATACGGATAAGCATTTGTTTAGTGTTTTACATTTGGGAAGCTTTTATTACTTCATTTTTAATTTTTTTCATGGGACATTTGACTTTGTGAGTGAAGAAATAAGGAGTGTTTTGGGATATGAGCCGGAGGATTACACTGCAGTAAAAATGCTAGATAAAATTCATCTAGATGACAAAATATATTTTCTAAATTTTGAACAGGAGAGTATTAAATTTTTTAAGACCTTGTCATTTGATAAAGTGAAAAAATACAAAGCACAATACGATTACAGGATAAAATCGTTAAAGAACCAGTATGTGCGCATCTTGCAACAAATTGTACCTATAGAATACGATGAAACCAACTTCGATCGCACCTTTAGTATACATAGCGATATCTCGCACATTAAGCAAAATGGTATTCCCTGTTTCTCCATAATAAGGATAGATGACGAACCCTCCTACTACAATATTCAAGATAGGGTTGTTTTTTACAAATCGGATGATTTCTTTACCAAAAGAGAAAATGAGATTTTGAAATATATTGTAGCGGGCAAAAACAGCAATACAATAGCTAACGAATTACACATAAGGCTTCACACGGTAAACACCCATCGAAAGAACATGCTTATTAAAGCAAACTGCAAGTCCCCAATCGATCTAGTCACTAAAGTTATAAATGAAGTTTTGATACGACGCGCTAAAAACACCTAGGATTAGGTGTTTTATTAGTCTTTAAGTGAAACTACTTTGTTTTATTCCTGCTTGTTAAAACAATATGTTTTAACAGTTTGATTTAGTTAAAATCATTAAAAAAAACAGCAGTAAAAATTGAAAACTGCATTTTTATTTAGAATATCAAATTTATTTAACGAATTAAAATCAACTTTTAAGAAATGAGTTGATTGCGAATTTAATAGAAACTGATAACAACTAAAAAAAAAACAATCATGAAAAAAACTACACTAATGATGTTAATCTTATTTACGATGACATTGCAGGGACAAAATAAATTACTGTCCAGTATTGAAGAGTATTATGACGGTAGTACTTGGGAAAACATTCAAGGTTCCAATTATGAATACGACAGCCATAACAACCTAATAATACAAACATACTTTTCTTGGAATTTGGATTGGGAAATTAGTATGAAGGTAAACTATACCTATAATGTAAACAATAAAGTCACAGAAGATCTATACCAATTTTGGAATTCAACATCTAACCAACTCGAAAATTTCACAAAAAACTCCTATACGTATACAAGCGGAAAACCTGCAGAAACAATAAACCAAAAATGGGAGAATAACCAATGGGTAAATAAATACAAATATGTTTACACCTACAACAACGATAATTTACCCATATTAAGCATGAACTATGCTTGGGATGGACTGCAATGGGTAAATGACGACCGTGAAACTTTAACCTACAATGCTAACAATAAAGTTGCAGAAATCTTGTCAGAAGATTGGGTAAATTCAGAATGGAAGAATGATTATAAATATGTATATACTTATGATGTAAATAATAAAATCTCAACCGAAATTACTTATAAATGGAATGGTAGTTGGGGAGAAGAGGACAGAACCGAATATGTTTTTGATTCCAATGGCAACATGCTGAGTCAAACGGGTTATTATTTAGGAAACAGCAACGATAAAACAGAATACATATATGATTTCTCAAGTTTTATGTCAAATTTTATACATCCATTTAATGACAAAACAGGCTTTGATTATTTTATAGTTGATTTTCCGTATGTAAACAAGTTATTAAGCACAAATGGATTCATCTTTAATAGCCTTACAAATAGTTTTGAAATTAACAATAAAACAACTTATAACTACGATAATGCTATAGTCTTAAGTAATGAACAATTTGAAATAGAAAATAAAAAAATAATCGCTTTCCCAAATCCAGCTAAAAGTTACATTGAGATTTCAGGTTTAGATAAATCAGAAAATTATAAAATATATACTGTTTCCGGTATAGAAGTAGATAAAGTCACTGTTTCTGATAATGAAAAAATTGATATTCAAAAACTAAGCAATGGATTTTACTTCTTAAAATTCAACAAAGGAAGGGTAGTTAAAATTTTAAAAAAGCAATAAACTAAGTGTTCGTTTTACAAACAAACGCTACAGTTTGAAAAAAGGCAACCACAAAGTAGCACTAATTAACAGATTAATTAGTGCTACTTTGTGGTTGATAAATTAGTTACGGAACCTTTTTTAACTACAACTACACTGAATTTTTAATTGGATTGACCAAAATTTACTAAAACAATATCTAAAAGTAGTGGCTTTATGTTTTTGTCTTCAAAAAGGTCTTTTTAACGATTTTTACAGATCGGTTTTATTTAAGGACTTTAAAGCGAATTTCCCTAAATAAACCTAGTTTAAATCGTACATGTCTACTACCTTATTAACAAAATTGAGTTCGGTTGATGGATTATTAGACGAACGGCCTCTTGCTGTAATTCACTAAACTATCCGTCTGTATGGCATATTATTTCTAATCACAAAAACACAAGCCTATTAAATCCTTTTTTTTCTGACACAACTAATCTGGAAAGGCATTTTTTTGTTGGACATGGCCGAATCTAAATGTCGGATCGATAAATAATACATAATCTATATAATACTTAAATTAAATTTTAGACTTGCCTAAATTTTAATTTCATGAAATAAATTTTTTAACTATATTTGTGTTAATAACCTGATTGATTTAGTGATCAATCTTTAGAAGGAAAAAACGTATACGCTTGTATTAAAAATATAGTAATATATCAATAAGGAATAAAACATGACCTATTCAGAAGAGAATTATCTCAAGACAATTTATCATCTTACTTCGGTTTCAGATGGCGCTATCAGTACCAATGCTATTGCTGAAAAAATGGAAACCAAGGCATCCTCCGTTACCGACATGCTTAAAAAACTGGCCGAAAAAGGGTTGGTAAACTACATCAAATATCAAGGCGTTTCCCTTACAGATAAAGGAATATTGGCTGCGAAAATGATTGTTAGGAAACACCGTCTTTGGGAGTGTTTTTTAGTTGAAAAACTTGATTTTTCGTGGGATGAGGTACATGATATCGCGGAACAATTGGAACACATCAAATCCGAAAAACTCATTAATAAACTAGATGATTTTTTGGGAAATCCTACCGAAGATCCTCATGGAGATCCCATTCCTGATGCTAACGGTACAATCACAAAAATTGAAAAACGATTGCTTTCGGAATTGGAGAAGAATGAAGTCGGGATTTGTGTTGGGGTAAAGGATACGTCTTCTGATTTTTTAAAATATTTAGATAAGCAGGAAATTGCTTTGGGTTCCCAAATTGAGATTATTGAAAAAGAAAGTTTTGATTCTTCTTTCAGAATTCGGGTTGGAATCAAAGAAATAAGCATTTCAAATAAAATAGCCAGCAATTTATATATCAAATAAGTATGTTTCAATCCATAATAGATTATTTCACGAGCATCGATCCCATTTTAGCTGCATTATATGCGAGTTTATTTACTTGGTTTCTAACGGCATTAGGTGCTTCATTTGTGTTTATTTTCAAAACTATGAACCGAACATTTCTTGACGGAATGCTTGGTTTTACTGGTGGCGTTATGGTCGCTGCTAGTTTTTGGAGTTTATTGGCTCCAGCCATAGCAATGACTGGCGGCGAAGGTTTAGCTAAAGTGATGCCTGCTGCATTTGGTTTTTTTCTTGGTGCCTTGTTCATTTTTGGGATTGATAAAGTACTGCCGCATCTTCACATCAATTTTAAAGTTAGTGAAGGGATAAAATCTCCTTGGCAACGCACGACCTTGCTGGTTTCGGCAATTACACTGCACAATATTCCGGAAGGATTGGCTGTGGGTGTTCTTTTCGGCGGTGTGGCAGCCGGGATTCCGGAGGCTTCTATCGCAGGTGCCGTGACATTGGCTATTGGTATCGGAATTCAGAATTTTCCTGAAGGAATTGCCGTTGCCATGCCGTTGCGGCGCATGGGAATGAGCCGGTGGAAGAGTTTTATGTACGGTCAATCTTCAGCTGCGGTTGAGCCAATTGCAGCAGTTTTAGGCGCTTTTGCCGTAACATTTTTCACGCCAATTTTGCCTTATGCTTTGGCTTTTGCCGCAGGAGCCATGATTTTTGTCGTGGTTGAGGAAGTTATTCCAGAAACGCAACAGGATAAAAACACTGATATTGCCACACTGGGATTTGTTGGCGGATTTATTGTGATGATGGTTTTAGACGTGGCTCTAGGATAGAAATGGTAGTTTTTATCTTATAAATATTCGATATGAAAAATTCAATAGTATTCTTTTTTGTCATTATCATTAGTATCGCTTGGGTACAAAACCCGAAATCTTAAAAGTTTAAATACACCACAATAAATCAAAAAATGTGCCCCAATCAAAAAGGATTTCAGTTGGTTTTAAAAGCAATCCCTAATGATTCCCGTTGTCCGGAAGGTGCTACTTGTATCTGGGCTGGAGAAGTAAGTGCTGTTGTTATGGTCTACAAAGATTCAAAATTAGTCGATGAGAAAACATTGGTTTTTTCGGTGAGAAACGAAGAAAATAATAGGAGGTGGTTTGCGTCGTATTTGCTAGAAAAACAAAAAAAGGTAAAAAGTATAGATGTTTTTCCACATCCAAATAAGGATAGGGAAATTGATTTCAAAGACTATTACCTCAAAATTGGTTTTTCAAAATAAGATCAGCTATGGCCGCAATCGCCACTACCACAATCTTTGTTGGATTTTTTGTTTTTGAAAAAGAATTTTTTAATCAAAAAAGCTAAGGCAATTCCTAAAGCAATAAAAGCAATAATTTCTTGAATATCCATAATGGTCTATTTTAGGATTTGATAGGCAAGTAAAGCCACTACATAAGCAAATGCGGACATGAAAATCAATTGTCCTGCCGGCCATTTCCATGAATTTGTTTCTTTTTTCGTGACAGCAAGCGTGCTGGCACATTGCATGGCAAAGGCATAAAACAATAATAACGATATTCCCGATGCAAAATTGAATATTTTCTGTCCAGTAACTGGATTGATTTCGGCAGCCATTTTGTTTTTGATAGTAACTTCGTTATCGGTTCCGCCAACACTGTAGATTGTGGCTAGTGTTCCCACGAAAACTTCTCTTGCAGCAAATGAACTGATAATGGCAATTCCTATTTTCCAATCGTAACCCAAAGGGGAAATAGCTGGCTCAATGGCTTTTCCCATTATTCCGATATAGGAGTTTTCCAGTTTTTGTGAAGCTACAGCATCTTCAAACGCTGCTTCTGGTAACGGATTTTGTTTGGTGTTTTCAGCAACAATTGTTTCGGCATTATTGAATTTTTCTCCTGGTCCGTATGAAGCTAAAAACCATAATACAACTGAAATAGCCAAAATGATTTTACCTGCACCAAAAACAAAGGCTTTTGTTTTTTCGATTACATTGATTGCTACATTTTTGAGAAGAGGTAATTTATAATTGGGCATTTCTACGACGAAGTACGTTTTTCCTTTTATTTTAAGAATTTTATTTAGAATGTAAGCTGAAAAAATAGCGGTTCCAAAACCCAAAAGATACAGCAACATCAGGGTCACTCCCTGCATATTCAGAAAGCCAAAAAAGCGATCATCTGGAATTACTAATGCAATGATAATGGCATAAACCGGTAATCTGGCTGAGCAGGTTGTAAATGGGGTTACTAGAATAGTTATCAATCTTTCTTTCCAGTTTTCGATGTTTCTAGTGGCCATAATGGCTGGAATAGCACAGGCTGTCCCTGAAATAAGAGGCACCACGCTTTTGCCGGATAAACCAAATTTTCGCATGATTTTGTCCATCAAAAAAACGACACGACTCATGTATCCGCTTTCTTCGAGTATCGAAATAAATAGGAACAGGAACGCAATTTGAGGGATGAATATCAAAATCCCTCCTATTCCGGGAATGATTCCCTGCGAAATTAAATTAGTTAAAACTCCTGCTGGTAACTCATCGGCAGCGAGTGTGCTAAATGAAGCAAAAGTGGCGTCGATAAAATCCATCGGAATTTTAGACCACTCGAATATAGATTGGAAAATAACAAACAAAATCAAAAAGAAGATTACGTATCCCCAAACTTTATGTGTAAGAACGCGATCCAGCCTGCTACGGTAATCTTTTGCAACGGAGGTGTCAATTTTTAAACCTTCTTTCAAAACATCATTGATGAATTGGTAGCGTTTTATGGTTTCTTTTTGTTGTAAACGCTTTAAATCAGAGTGTGATTTAGTAAATGAACTTCGGATTTCATTTCGCTCTAAATTCAGGAAATTAACGTCTTGTGTAATAACCAACCACAATTTATATAGCAATTGATTAGGGAAGGCTTTGCGCAGGCCGTTGAAATATTCGGGGTCAATTACAGATGCATTCAAGCACGGTTCGCTCGAAATTGTTCTGTAGTTGACAATCAAATTTTTCAACTCTTCAATTCCAGATCCTTTTCTGGAACTAATCAGTGCGATTTTTGTTTTTAAGTGCTCTTCCAGATACGGAATGTCCAGCGTAATTCCTTTGAATTCCATTCTATCCGCCATGTTGATGACTAAAATAGTTGGAATTTCTAAGTCTTTTATTTGTGTAAAAAGAAGTAAGTTTCGTTTTAGATTTTCTACATCAGTAATTACCAGCGCTACGTCAGGGTATAATTTGTCGTTTTTGTTTAGTAATAATTCAATGACTACATTTTCATCAATTGAACTAGCATTTAGGCTGTAGGTTCCCGGTAAATCAAGAATATTCGCCTTGATGTTATTGGGTAATTTGCAAAAACCTATCTTTTTTTCAACGGTAATACCGGGGTAATTCCCCACTTGTTGATTCAAGCCTGTAAGTTGATTGAAGACGGAAGTTTTGCCCACATTTGGATTTCCAATCAAAGCGACATTAATGTTTTGTTTGCTTACCATAAGTTGGTTTTTATAATGTCAACTTCAATTTCCTTTGCAGTTTCTACACGGATTGCCACATGGGAACCATTAATATTCAAATACAAAGGGTCTCCAAAAGGAGCAATTTGGAGTAATTCTACCAGATTGCCAGGTAAGCAACCCATTTCCAATAATTTTAATGGAACGGCATCGATGTCAAAGTCTTTTATAATGGCTTGCTCGCCTTTTTTGAGAGAATGTATCGTTGTATGCAAAGCTTATTTAGATTGAATTAAGATTACAAAAATACACATTTTAATACAAACAAAAATGATAAATATCACATTTATGCTAATTAAAACAAATCATTACAAGGAATAGTTTAGTGGTTGTCTGTAGAAAAAAAGGAGTGTAAGAAAGGGATTTGTTTTAGAATGCTTTATTGGTTACTCAAAAAAGTAATATCTTCAATTAAGCGTTTGATATCTTCTTTATTAGTCCCGTCATAAAAACCACGAACTCTTTTTTTAGTATCAACTAAAACAAAGTTTTCAGTATGAACCATATCGTATAATTCGCTAGGTTTTCCCAGTTTCACGGCCAAATACGATTTTCGAGCCATGGTGTAAATTTCTTTCTTGTCACCGGTGACTAAGTTCCATTTAGTGTTATCAACATGATGTTTTTTGGCGTAAGCTTTCAAAACAGGAACGCTGTCTGTTTCCGGAAAAACGGTATGGGAGAGCAGTTTTACCTTTGGGTTATTGGCGAAAGCCTTTTGAATTTCGGATAAATTGATGGTCATTTTTGGACAAATGGTTCCACAAGTGGTAAAGAAAAAATCAGCAACATATATTTTGCCTTCGTAATCTTTTTGAGTGATGGTTTTTCCGTTTTGGTTAATAAACGAAAAATCAGCAATCGTATGGTATTTGCTTTTGTACTGAACGGTGCTATCTACTAATTCTGGGTTTACATCAGCGGGATTGAAAATAGGAAGTGTTTTTTTTGGTTTTAAAGCCGAATAGAATAAGGATATTATGATTGTAGAAAAAACAATCAAAACTCCAAAAAAGAGTCGGTATTTTTTAAAAAATTCTAACATAGTGCTGTTTTGGTACAAAAATACGAAAATGAGATTTGTTTTAATTCAAATTACACAATCTTATTGTAGAGCAATTCCTTTGAAAAATAACACTAGAAATTAATCTCTTTTTTGATTAAACCTTTTAGAAATTGTGGTGTCCAACGAAAATGTATTTGTAAATAATAGATTTTAACTAAAAGTAAAATTATTTATTGATAGCTTTGTTAATGAACTAAAAAACTAAAAAAGATGAAAAAAAATAGCAATAAGCAATTGCTTTTTATGATTCCTGCAATAATGGGTTTTGCGATGGGTCAAGCCCAAAATGCTCCGGCTGTTAAGGAACCAGGAATCAATGTGAATTACATGGATAAAAGAGTAAAACCAAGCGATGATTTCTTTCGCTATGTGAATGGAACTTGGCTGGATAATACTGAAATTCCCAGTGACAGAACACGATGGGGTAGTTTTGACGAACTGCGTCAAAGAACGGATGCGGATGCTTTGGCAATTTTGAATGAAGCCACGAGAAATCCAAGTTACCAATCAAATACCGATCAAGGCAAAGCCATTAATTTATACAAATCGATATTAGATACAGTAGGAAGAAATAAGTTAGGGATTGCGCCTTTGAAACCATATTTGAAGAAAATTGATGCTGTAAAAAACAGCAAAGATTTAGAAGCATTACTGATTGAAATGGAACCTATTGGAGGCATTGGGTTTATGGGTGCAGGTGTAGGAACTGATGCAAAGAACAGCAGTAGAAACGTTATTAATTTAGGCCCTGGTGGCGTAGGTTTACCAGATCGAGATTATTATGTTTCTGACGATGCCGATTCGAAAGAAAAAAGAGCAAAATACGTACTCCATGTTACTAAAATGTTGCAATATCTAGGTGATAAACCAGCAGTGGCTAAAGTGAATGCCGAAAAAATTCTGGCGCTTGAAACTGCCCTGTCTAAACCTAGATTGGACAGAGTAGAACGCAGAGATCGTCGCAAGTCCTATAACCCGATGACATTGAGTGATTTGAGTAAAATAACTCCATCAATCAATTGGAATAATTATTTCACAAAAATTGGATTATCGAAAGTAGATACAGTAATAGTATCACAACCAAAATACATGGCTGCTTTAGAAACAATTTTTAAAGAAAATAAAGTAGATGACTGGAAAGCATACATGCGTTGGAGTTTATTGAACAGGGCTTCTAGTCAATTATCAACTGAAATTGAGAATGCAAACTGGGAGTTTTACGGAAGAACATTAACGGGTGCTGTCAAACAAAGACCACTTGACGAGCGTGCATTACAAACCATCAACGGAACAGTGGGTGAGGCGTTAGGAAAGTTATATGTGGAAAAAAAATTTCCGGCTGAGGCCAAAGCCAAAGCGGAGAAAATGATCAAAAACATCTTTTTGGCTTTCGAAAATAGAATCAATAATTTGTCTTGGATGTCTGCCGAAACAAAAGTTAGTGCACTTGCCAAATTGCATAAATCAAGAATTAAAATTGGATATCCTGACAAGTGGAAAGATTATTCAGCCTTGACGATTAAAAGTCCAGAAGAAGGCGGAACGTATTTTGACAATGTTAAAAATATGGCGAAATGGCGATTCAATGAGAATATAGCTGATTTGAGTAAACCGGTTGATAAAGAAAAATGGGGAATGTCTCCGCAAACGGTTAATGCCTATTACAATGCATCGAACAATGAAATTGTATTTCCTGCAGCTATTTTGCAACCGCCTTTTTACAATTACCAAGCAGATGAAGCGGTAAATTATGGAGGAATTGGAGCCGTTATAGGTCATGAAATTTCACATGGTTTTGATGATTCAGGATCGCGTTACAATGCTGATGGAAATTTAGTAGACTGGTGGACCGCCGAAGATCTGAAACAATTCTCTGCATTAACAGGAGCACTTGCAGCACAATATAGCGCATTAGAACCTTTGCCGGGAACTTTTGTAGATGGTAAATTTACTTTGGGTGAAAACATTGGAGACTTAGGAGGCGTAAATGCTGCTTATGATGGTTTGCAATTGTACTTGAAAGCAAATGGAAACCCAGGATTAATCGATGGATATACTCCAGAGCAACGTTTCTTTATTTCTTGGTCGACCATCTGGCGTTCAAAAATGCGAGATGAAGCCTTGAAAAATCAAGTAAAAACTGACCCGCATTCTCCAGGAATGTACCGTGCTTATGTTCCTTTACAAAACATAGATACTTTCTATCAAGCTTTTGATATCAAGCCAACTGATGGGATGTATATTGCACCAGAAAAACGTGTTAGAATTTGGTAATTTGATAGTATAAAATACTATTTTTCTTTATAATAACGAAAAACCCATTTGCAGCGGAAATGGGTTTTTCTATTTATATAAGTAACGATTTTTTGTATTAAAGTCTAAAATAGTTCTAGATTATTTTACTAAATATTCCTGCATAAATCGGATTATAGCCAAACGCACATAATCAATATTAGCTTTCTTTTTAAACGCATGTCCTTCATCTTTTGCTTCTAGATACCAAACCGTATTGCCTTGTGCTTTTAGTTTATCTCGCATCTGCATTGCTTCGGTCACAGGAACTCTTGGATCATTTGTTCCTTGAATGATAAACATTGGTTTTTTTATTTTATCCGTATTGTTTAAAGGAGCCGTTTTGTCAAAAAACGCTGCCATTTTAGAATCTCTCTCATCACCATACTCTGCTCTTCTCAAATCACGTCTGTATTCTTCGGTATTTTTCAAAAAAGTATTAAAATTTGAAATCCCAACAATATCTACAGAGCATTTTATTCTGTCGGCATAATGAAAAGCGGTTGCCAATGTCATATAACCACCATAACTTCTTCCCATAATCATTATTTTATCTTTATCTAATTCAGGTTGTTTAGCAATCCAATCTAATAGAGCACCAATATCTTTAACCGAATCTTCTCTTAGGAATCCATTGTCTTTTTCTAAATATGTTTTTCCAAAACCCGAAGAGCCTCTTACGTTAGGATATACTAAAGAAACGCCCATTTCACTAGTGTAAAAGTTATTAGAGTCTAAAAAGGAAGCCATGGATTGTCCTTCAGGCCCACCATGAATCATTATGATAACAGGTCTTTTTCCTTTAAATTTTGGCGAAGCAGGATAGTAAAAACCAGATATTTTTAAATCATCAAAACTTTTCCATTCAATGAATTTTGGGACTGACATGTCTGATGGTTGCATTTCTCCCAATTCACTCTCTGTCCAGCGTTCTATTTTAGCTGTTTTTATATTTAGTTGATATACATCAGAGGCTGATTGCGCTGTAGATTGATTAAAGAAAATGGTTTGATTGTCTTTTGTAAAACGAGCACCGCTTATCAAGCCAATTGGAAGGTTTTTTATTTCTTTGTATGCTTTAGTGCCAGTATTCATTAGGTACATTTTGTTTAAACCTCCTTCATTGGTTATAAAAACAATTGATTTTTTATCTTCAGCCAAGTTAAAACTCTCTACATTCCATGGAATATCAGAAGTGTAATAGGTTGTTTTTTTCGTGTTTAAGTTCATTGCCGCCAATCGCTGAAACTCATTGTCCTTATCTGTTACAAGCCAAATCTCGTTAGATAGGTTTGAAAAAGTAGCTTCAGATTGTGAGATTCCTTTACTATTTCGATCCGTAACTTCAGTTAATTTTCCGGTTTCAATATCCAACAACCAGATATACGATTCGTTTATCGAAATATATTCGCCCAAAACTAATTTTTTATTATCTGGTGAAATATCTTGAATTCCCCATCCGCCACCTTTTACTTGCAAAATCAATTTCTCTGATTTAGGATTGTTAGGATCCATATAATAAATGTCACGGTCACCGCCATTTCTTTTGGTCGAAGCATAATAAAATCCTTTGCCATCTTTGCGCCAAGTAATGCCACCATTTTGTGATTTTCCACCGTCGGTTAGGAGTGTCGATTGTAAGGTTTTTAGATCAAGTTTGAATAACTGTCCAAATTCATTTCCTCCAATGTCTTTGGAATACACTAAATAGTCCCCTTTTAGTGGCTCATAAGAAGTAGCACTAACGGGTTCGTCAAAGAAAGTTATTTGTGTTCGCGCTCCCATACTCTTGGATACACGATGCAATTGTGGGGTGGAACCAAATCGAGTGTTGATGATAATCTCATTTGTAAGCGGGTGAATATCTCCCAGCGAGGCACTTCTGGATTCAGAATATTTCTTTACCTCATTAGAGAGCTCTTTTGGTATCTCAGCTATGTTTTCGGTGATTAAATTTTCATTGGGTACCACTATGCTTTTCTTTTGCTGTCCATGAACAACAAAAAGTGTTAGAAATGAGGTGGTAACTAATAGGAGGCTCTTCAATTTCATAATTTTAATTTTTATTGGTTTATATTTTGCTTTTTCGTGTTTTTCTTAATGAATAATTAACCATATACAATCCAAACAAAGTGACACTGCCTCCCAAGGCAATGGCCGCATTGAGCGTTTCGCCAAAAATCAGCGCACCTAAAATTATGGCTACAATTGGATTAATGTAGGAATAGATTGTACTAATCTCTGCAGGAAGATTTTGAAGAGCATAAATAAAAGCAATGAATGTAAGGATAGAACCTACAACAACTAAATAAGCAATGGACCACCACGAAATCGCTGGGATAACACTCAAACTAACGGAAGTTCCTGTTGCTCCATTGTATGCGAATAGTATAATACTAGATAGGAACATTTGCAGTCCCAAACTAAAATATGGATTAAAAGTAGCTGCTTTTTTCTTGGTGTACAAGGTTCCAAAAGCCCATGTTAAAGTAGAGATTAAGGAAATTATTATTCCAAATCTGAAACTTGGAATCAAAAAATCACTCAAATGGTCGTAAAAAATTACACAAACACCGCTAAAACTGATAATCAAGCCAATAACCGACAATCTGGATAGACGCTCTCCTCTAAAAAAAGTAATAATAACAATCCATAAAGGAACTAGTGCTCCAATGATAGCTCCAAGTCCGCTGCTGATGTACTTTACGCCCCAAGTACTTAATCCGTTGCTTAAAACAAAACTAAGTATGCTTAGGATTATAATGGTTTTCCATTGTTTTCCCTTTGGCCATGGTGCTTTTTTATACAAGAAAAAGGAAATATAAAGGAATCCTCCTAAAAACTGTCTGATGGCGACAAGTTGCAAGGCAGGCATGTGTTTCACACCCTCTTTTGAAGCAATCCAGGTTGTTCCCCAAAAAAAACTAACCCAGCATAAAGCCAAAATTGGCAATCCAATGGCAGTGGCTCTAGACGAAACAGCATTCTTAATTTTAGTTCTCACGTTACAAATTTGGCTTTGTAAATGTATACTTTAAAACGTTTTCTACGCAACAGCTTAAAATTATTTTTCCGCCAAAATTATTTGCAGGATTAAATTGTGGCAAAGCTAAACTCAACTCTAAGGCCTTTTGGGTATAATAGGTTTCCCGTGAAGGATGTGATGGAGCTACTGCATTGAAGATTTCATCCCAAGAATTAGTTGCTATGATCTTCTCAATAATACCCACACAATCGTCCTTATGAATTAAATTAATCGGAGCATTGGGCTGGTCTATGTTTTTACGACCTGCTAAGAAATGTATCGGATGACGGTCTTCGCCAATTAAGCCACCAAAACGCAATACCGTCGTTTTGAAATGATTGTTGTTTTGCAACAATTGTTCCGTTTGCAACAACTGTTTGCCGCTTTCCGTAGCTGGTTTCGGAAACGTTTTTTCTGTTACAAAAGCATCGTCATCATTATAAACCGATGTTGAACTGATGAAAAGTACGTTTTTAATTGACGAATTTTCTATAAAGGGAATAACATTTTTAATCTTGGCAACAAAATTTTCTTTCTCTGAACCGCGCAGTTTCGGAGGGATATCGATGATTAGAATTTCAGAATTTTCTAAAAAATCGGTTACATTTCCAGTGGTCTTGTTTTCTGAAAGTGTTATTAGAAAAGGAGTAATTCCTGCTTTTTCTAGCGTGGCTAATTTCTCAGATGAAGTCGTTGAGCCCTTCACCGAAAGTCCTTTTGAAAGTAAGGCTTTCGCCAAAGGAAAACCCAGCCAGCCACAACCTAGAATACTAATTTTTGTCATTTTTGTATTTCAATTATTCGACTTTTAAACTGTCCTTTACTATTGCGGCACGCTCTTTTACAACAGGATTTACAACAGCAGGATTCAAAGTGTTTGCAACCACTACTGGACTTGGTTTTATTTTTTGTCTAATGACCACCGCATCGTTCAAAACAAATGGCGTTGGCATCATCCAGTTTTCTCTTTTTGTTATTTGAAATAAGGGATTGGTCAGTAAATCAAACGAACTTTCTAATAATTCCAGGTCTAAAACCGTTGCCGAATTCACACTGAACTGCATTTCTAATGGTGCGTTTCCAACTACATAATAACTCAGTATTTTTCTTCCTTTTCGTTGGTATAATGAATTTTTTTGTCCTAATGTAGATACGCCGTTTGCTTTGAAATTATGAATGGCCATATTTTCATTGGCAAAAATATCATAACGATTAACGTTTCTGTTTGGTGAGATTTTTATCTTCACATACCTTTGGTTACCAACAATTCGGTCCTCCAGAAACGTGATGCTTGGTTTCGGAATTTCTTTTGTAGGCGCCTTGGCAGCGTAGGTAAAACCGGAATTGTATTTGCTGAACAACGGTATGTCATTCAAATTAGTCGCTTTTTTAGGGTTTTTACCCAAGTAGCCTTTCGTCCATGAATCCAGATTGGTATCGTAAGTCGTCCAGTTAGCTTGGTTTGTATCGGCATTGTAGATATACAATAAGCTGTTGGATTTGGCTTTCCCATATTCGTACCCTGATTCAGAATGTGCTTTCGCAAAAAATCCAATGGCAAGCACAAAAAGCACTAAAGACCAGATCCCTTTTTTGGCGAAAGGCCCAAAAACAGGCAATAGTATTCCAAAAGTCAAAACGGTAAGTACGGCACTTCCAAACAGCACTTTTAATCCCAAACCGATAGGAAACATCTGGATGAAAGGCGCTATAAGAAGTAAAGCCGGAACGCTAAAAACTAGCGTTAAGATTTTGCGGGATTTTTGGGTAATGATAAATGCAGCGAATAGGAGTAATCCAAAATAAACTGGAATAATCAAGAAACCTGCTCCCGGCAATGCAAAAGCAACTATTCCGTTTATGATAATCCAAATAATCAATGGAGCTACATAATGATTCATCGTTACTTTCTTAGCAGAAAAATAGTTGTAAAACGCTAAAGTTATTGCTAGTGCCAAAAGTACAAAAGCAGCAATATAAGCATGACCATTGTATGTAAAACCGTTGAGTAAATCGTTGTATTGTGGGTAGATGATCAGTAACGCTTTCCATCCAAAAAATGTAATTAATCCGGTTGTAATCAGGGAGCCCAAAAGCGGAATAAATCCTTTTCCGATTTCTCGAAATGATAAAAGTCGTTTGGCTTTGCCTAAAAACAGCAGGAAAATAAGCAATGTTAATGCGAGTACTACCATGGGTAAAACCCAACTAAAAGGATAGCTTATAAAAGTATAAGGAATCGTAAAATACACATAGTCTTCGCTGGCTTGTGTCATATTTAAGTCAGCGTTTGAAAAATATTTCAATAAAGGCATCAAATAGGAGCCTTGATGCGCCAATGTGTTTTTGTCTAAATGATTGATGTCGTCTTGAGCGGTATGATAGTTATAATGACCATCAATAAACGCAAAATTATACCCTTGAATGTTTCCTTGTTCTCTGAAAACAGTCAAATCAGTGTCATTGGGTAACATTTTATAAATGCTATACATCAAGGAATTTGATACTGGAAAAGTGGCTTTTGCAGCAGCAAACTCTTTCACTAATCCTGCATTTCCCTTGTTGGTTTCCATCAGCATATAACTAGGTCCAGAGGAACCACGCGCTTCAAAATTCAGTACTAAACCCACCTCTTTTGCCCATGGATGTTGGGTTACAAAAAGCGCAGCACCATTTAATCCTAATTCTTCAGCATCCGAAAACAGAATAATAATATCATTTTTATGTGGACTTTTATTGTGCAAAAAAGCACGAACACTTTCTAAGATTGTCGCTACACCAGAACCCGCATCGCTTGCACCTGGAGAGTAGGAATGGGGTGCGCTGTCATAATGGGAAAGCAATAATAGTGCTTTGGAATTGTTGGAGCCTTTTATTCGGGCCAAAATGTTTTTTGATTGTACCAGATTGCCCCAATCGCTCAAGGTATAGCCTTCTTGAATTGAAGTTTGTAGTCCTAACTTATTGAGCTCTTTCACAAGATAATTCGTTACTACTTCATGATTTTTTGATCCTACATAATGGGGCTTTTTCGAAATCGTTTCTACCTGGTTTAAGGCTCTTTTAGTCGAAAACTCAGTTGGTAAACCTTCGTCATCCGAAGTCCATTGAGGTATCATTGTAAAGTAAATTAACCCCAAGATTATGGAGACAAATAAACAGGCAAAAATGGAATAATACTCTTTTTTCATGATTGAGAATGTATATTGTAGGCGATTTGTGGTGTTAGATGTCTTTTTTTACTAGCATATAAAAATCATTGTCTAAAAGCATATAGCCTTGGTCATATAGGAAATAGTAGGTATTTCCTGTTTTGGTTTGTAAAATGTTTGTAAAAAAATTAAAATCAAAACCTTTGCTCAATAGTTTTGCCCGTGTGGTTTTTGATTTCCCTTCGGTATTTATTTCGGATAGAATACGGTAATTCTTGCGCAACTTATTGTTGATGTTGCGCATAAAATTAGTGCTGTCTTTGTTTATTTTGTTATTGTAGGCGTTGCGACAGCCGTCGCTGCAAAACTTTTTGTCTTCGCGTCCTACAATTTTTTCTCCACATTCTAAGCAAGTTTTGTTCATGCTTTTATTTTTTTGATATCGTATAAATCGGTTCTGCGGTCTTTTAAGATTCGGACACTTCCATGCTCATGAAGTTCTTTCAATAGATCCAAATCTACATCAACAATAAGAGTCATTTCAGTATTGGGAGTTGCTTCTGCTTTTATTCCGTTACTTGGAAAGGCAAAATCGGAGGGTGTGAAAACTGCGGATTGCGCATATTGAATGTCCATGTTGTTCACCTTAGGGAGATTACCTACACAGCCTGCAATAGCTACATAACACTCGTTTTCTATGGCTCTGGCCTGTGCGCAATGCTTCACTCTGGTGTAGGCATTTTGGGTATCGGTCAAGAAAGGAACGAATAAAATGTTCATTCCCTCGTCTGCCATTAAGCGTGATAATTCTGGGAATTCGACATCATAACAAATCATAATTCCTATTTTACCACAATCGGTATCAAAGGTTTTTATTGTAGATCCTCCAGTCATTCCCCAGTGTTGGACTTCGTTTGGAGTTACGTGAATTTTAGAATACATTTCTGAAGTTCCGTCTCTTTTGCAAAGAAAGCCCACATTGTATAGCGTGCCATTTTCTAAATGCGGCATACTTCCGGTGATGATGTTGATATTGTATGAAATGGCTAATTCCTGAAAGCGTTTGCGAGTAGGCTCTGAATATTTGGCTAATTCCCGTATGGCTTCTGCTTCAGACAAATGATTGTAATCAGCCATCAACGGAGCGATAAACAGTTCTGGAAATAGTGCAAAATCACTTCCGTAACCAGAAACGACATCAACAAAGAATTCGCATTGTTCGAATAAAGCTTCCAGATTGTTCAGTTGACGCATTTGCCATTGCACCAATCCCAATCGGATAACACTTTTTTCGAGGTTTATTAATTTTGGACTTTCGTCATAATATATGTTATTCCATTCCAGTAAAACGGCAAATTCTTTAGAATCTGTGTCGCCTTTCAGGTAGTTTTTCATCACTCTAATAACGTGAAAATCATTGCTCAATTGAAAAGAAAGAACAGGATCGTGCAATTCTTTTCTTTTTACCTTTTCGATGTAGTTTTTTGGAGTGAGTGTCTCGGCATGTTGCCCATAATTTGGAATCCTACCGGCAAAAACAATGGCTTTCAAATTCAATTGTTCACATAATTCTTTACGTGCATCATACAAACGTCTTCCTAACCGAAGTCCTCTGTAACTTGGATGAATAAAAACATCTATTCCATATAAAATATCACCTTTTGTGTTGTGGGTAGAAAAGGTATAATTTCCTGTAATCTCAGAATAATTATGGTTTTTATCTACTAAGGTTTCATCAACAATTAAGGACAATGCAGAGCCAACGACTTTATCATCTACTAAAATTACCAATTGACCTTCAGGGAAAATACTCAATAATTTTTCGATATGATTTTCTCTCCAGTAAGAACCTGCCATTTCTGGATAGGATTCTACCATAGATTTTTTGAGTTCTTTGTAGTCATCAAAT
>RRZT010747009.1_pt1 | contig 36107 bp, 36 predicted proteins | sample 2165551 | NCBI WGS metagenome assembly RRZT01 (sample SAMN10456910, study PRJNA506462) | wastewater metagenome | biome: wastewater; feature: sludge; material: wastewater sludge; isolation source: wastewater sludge with Escherichia coli K12::gfp cells carrying plasmid... | place: USA: Moscow, Idaho...
GTATTCTTAATCGGTCAAACAATCTGATAAAAAACCCGAAAAAAACATTAAAAGCTCAATCGTAATTTACGTTTGAGCTTTTAATGTTTTGAACTAAGAACGAAATAGCCTATTTTTGTAGTAGTAATTTTAGTTGAGTGAAAAAGAAAAAAGCAAACCTTCATAGTTTTTTAAGTAAGCTGCGTTTTCAGTACAGAGTATCTGTGCTAAACGAAAATACCCTCGAAGAATCGTGGCATGTTCGCCTGTCAAGATTGAGCGTTTTGGTTTATTTTTCATCGTTAATACTCATAACTTTTATTCTCCTCACACTGTTATTAATTGCCACTCCTGTTAAATACTATTTACCCGGATTTAACGAAGGTGGCAATCGGGCAACTATCATTAACGAATCAATGATAGCCGACTCCATTAAAAATGAAATGGAACTACAAACCGGCTATATGAACATGATACGCTCCATTTTATTGGGAAACATGAAACCTGATTCGGTAGAGCAACTTGATTCGGCGAAAGTAAAAGAAATAGCACACGATTTTGCTAAAAAAACAAAGGCCGAAGAAGAATTTGTAAGCGAATTTGAAAGTCAGGAAAAATACAATTTGTCCAGCATTTCAGCTAAACAAAATCAGGATATATTCGTTTTTTTCAGACCTGTTAAGGGAGTTATATCTTCATCGTTCAATTTAGCCGAAAAACAATACGGATTATCCATAATTACATCCACTGGCGAAACTGTACAAAGTGTATTGTCGGGCACGGTGATTTATTCCGGATTTACGTTTGAAAATGGCTATGTAATTCAAATTCAGCACGAAGATAATTACGTATCAATTTACAAAAATAACTCCCGCTTGCTTAAAAAAACCGGCGACACGGTTCGTGCCGGCGAAGGTATAGCAATTACCGGCGACGAAACTTCGGCTAAAAATGGCAATCAGTTCTATTTTGAATTGTGGCAAATGGGTAAACCCGTCAACCCCGAAGATGTAATTATTTTTTAAAAGCCCCCGAAATCCCCCTTAAGGGGACCTTAAGAATAGATTAATATAAAAATGGGAAATATCCAAAAAAAACAAATCGCAATTTTAGGTTCAACGGGCTCTATTGGTACTCAGGCTCTTGAAGTGATTGATGACAATAGTTCGCTGTTCGAAGCATATGCTTTAACCGCCAATAATCAGGTTGATTTACTGATTGAGCAGGCCCGGAAATATAAGCCGGAAGTAGTAGCAATTGCCAACGAAGCTCATTATGCGAAACTAAAATCGGCTCTTTCTGATTTACCTGTAAAAGTTTTTGCCGGCGACAATGCTATTGCTCAGATAGCTGAGATGGAACCTGTGGATATTGTACTCACTGCTATGGTGGGATACTCGGGACTGAAACCAACGATACATGCCGTAAAAGCAGGAAAAAAAATTGCCTTAGCCAATAAAGAAACCCTTGTGGTTGCCGGTGAATTAATCTGCGATTTAGTTGCAAAACACAATTCGGCAATTTTACCGGTCGACTCTGAACATTCAGCCATTTTTCAGTGTTTGGTTGGCGAAGGGAATAATCCGGTCGAGAAAATAATTCTAACAGCCTCTGGAGGGCCATTCAGAACAAAGTCGATTAGCGAACTTGAACATGTTACCAGCGCACAGGCACTGAAACATCCCAACTGGGATATGGGTGCTAAAATCACCATCGATTCGGCCAGTATGATGAACAAAGGTTTTGAAGTGATTGAGGCTAAATGGTTGTTTGGTGTTGCTCCCGAACAAATTGACGTGGTTGTTCATCCACAGTCAATCATACATTCGATGGTACAATTTGCCGACAGTTCTATTAAAGCACAAATGGGATTACCGGATATGAAACTGCCTATTCAATATGCATTTACCTATCCGGAGCGTTTAAAAACAAATTTTCCGCGACTCGATTTCAATATCTGCTCGCAATTTACATTTGAACGACCTGATTTGGAACGATTCAGAAACCTGGCATTTGCATTTTATGCCATGGAAAAAGGTGGAAATATGCCCTGCATACTCAATGCTGCCAACGAAGTAGTTGTAGCGGCATTTTTAAAAGATAAAATTGGTTTTTTACAAATGAGCGATATTATTGAAAATGTAATGGCTAAAGCTACCTTTATTGCCAAACCGGGCTATGAAGATTATGTAGCAACCGATGCACATGTAAGAGATTTAACAAATAATTTAATAATAAAATAACCCCTACCCTGCGAAGGGAAATAAAAAAATGATTTATTAAACCCCTTTTGGGGTTTCGAATCGTTAATACAAACAACAATAACTTTAATGGAAACATTCTTAATCAGAGCATTACAACTCATTCTAAGTCTTTCAATTCTGGTAGTATTACATGAATTCGGACACTTTATTTTTGCACGAATTGTTGGCGTACGCGTCGATAAGTTTTATATGTTCTTCAATCCTAATTTTTCGCTAATACGCGCAAAAAAAATAAACGGACGATGGGAAGTGCGCTTTTTCGCTAAAAACGTACCGGCCAATGAACGTCCACGTCTTGATGCAGATGGTGATGTATTAGTTGACGAAAAAGGGAAAACTATAATGGAACCTATTCCTGTAAACGAACTACCTGATGGCGACTGGCGCAAATATCCCGATAATACTGAATGGGGCATTGGATGGCTTCCACTGGGAGGCTATTGCAAAATTGCAGGTATGATTGATGAATCAATGGACAAAGCGCAAATGGCACTTCCACCACAAAAATGGGAATACCGCTCGCGTCCGGTTTGGCAACGACTACCAATTATTATTGGAGGGGTTTTGGTTAATTTTATATTAGCTATGGTTATTTACTCTGCCGTTTTGTTTACATGGGGCGAGGAATATTTGCCTTTGAGTGAGGCTCGATACGGATTGCAGTTTTCTGAAACGCTCAACAAATATGGAGTTAAAAATGGTGATAAAATAATCAGCATCGACAATATGCCCGTTGAAAGCAAAGCCGATTTTATTGATGCGGTAATTATTGATGGGAAACAAAACATAGTTGTTGAACGCGATGGGAAACAATTACAGGTAAAACTTCCTGCTAAATTTGCTAACAAAGTTCTGGCTGCTGAGGAAACCGACCTTGTGGCTGTACGTTTTCCGTTTGTTATTGATGAAGTGAGTGATGGTAGTCCGGCAAAAGAAGCTAAATTGCTTTCGGGCGATAGTATTGTTTCAATAAATGGCAAAGAATCATCTGTTTTTCAGGACATTGCTACTTTACTTTCCGAAAACAAAGGAAAACAAATTACGATTGGATTCTATCGTAATGGAGAACTTAAACAAACCATATTAACAGTTACCGATGCCGGAAAATTAGGCGTTATGCCCGTTGCTCCGACTCATTATTTCAAAACAAAAAAAACCGAATACAGTTTTTTAGCATCCATACCTGCCGGAATAAATCTTGGTTGGGAAACGCTTACAGGCTATGTAAAACAGTTTAAACTGATTTTCTCAAAAGAAGGAGCACAAAACCTTGGTGGATTTGGAAGTATTGGCAAAATGTTTCCAAAAACATGGGATTGGCAGATATTCTGGTCGATGACAGCTTTGCTTTCAGTAATACTTGCCTTTATGAACTTCTTACCAATTCCTGCACTGGATGGTGGACACGTAATTTTCCTTCTTTATGAAATGATTACACGCCGTAAACCAAGCGAACAATTTATGGAATACGCTCAAACTGCCGGTTTCTTTATACTGATGGGTTTACTCGTTTTTGCCAACGGAAATGATATTTTTAAAGCTATTTTCAAATAGAATTAGTAGTTAGAAATTAGAATAAAGAATACTTTGCAAGAGGAAATAATATGAAACCAACTATAATTTGTTACCCCAAATGCGGTACATGCCAAAAAGCCGAAAAATGGCTGAAAGCAAATGGAATTGAATATAATTACAGACCTATAAAGGAAGAAAATCCTACAAAGCAGGAATTAAGTAATTGGCTGCAAAAGAGCAACTTGCCAATAGCAAAATTTTTCAACACAAGCGGACTTCTTTATAAGGAAAAGAATATGAAAGATAAAGTCAAAACTTTATCGGAAGATGAATTACTCAGCATACTTGCCGAAAATGGTCTGATGGTAAAACGTCCGGTTTTATTATCGGGTAATAATGTTTTGCTTGGATTCAAAGAAGAAGAATGGAAAGAACTCTTTTCAATTTAATTGTTTGAAATTGTTTTTTTGTAAACGAAGCTTTAAGCATGAAAAAATGGATAGCTGCATTTAGGTTACGTACATTGCCACTGGCAATTGCCAACACTATTTTAGGCTCATCGTTGGCATATTATTATGGAGGGTTTCGCTGGTCGGTATTTGTGTTGGCTGCTATAACTACTATCCTACTACAAATAATATCAAACATGGCCAACGACTATGGCGATTTTGTGAACGGGAAAGATACTGCTGAACGCATAGGACCTAAAAGAATGGTTCAGTCAGGCGAGATTAGTCCCGGTGCTATGTTGAAAGCAATAATTTTTGCCGGAATACTGGCTGCTATTAGTGGTTTGTGGTTAATAATTATTGGCACCAGAGGAATAGAAATCAGTTATTTAGTCGTTTTTGTTGTTTTAGGGCTTGCTGCAATTGTAGCTGCAATAAAATATACGATAGGAAAAAATCCGTATGGCTATCGCGGTTTAGGCGACATTTTTGTTTTCTTACTCTTTGGTTTGGTTGGTGTATGTGGCACATTTTTTTTACATACCCAACAGTTCAATCCCGCTTTGTTGCTACCAGCTTCTGCTTTAGGATTTTTAAGTGCAGGAGTGCTCAATGTAAACAATTTACGTGATTACCATGCCGATAAAAATGCGGGTAAAAGAACGCTTGTAGTGGCAATTGGCATAAAAAAAGCCAGGGTTTATCACGTTGCACTAATACTTGCAGCATTTGTATTCTCAGCAATATATATCTTAATTAGTGCTCCACAATCGTGGCTGTGGTTGTGTATGCTTACATTCGCATTATTTATCAGGCATCTTAAAAAAACAAGCAGTTTTACTGATGCCAAAGAGCTGTTTCCGGAGCTTGGAAAACTGGCAATTGCCACATTTCTGTTTGCATTGACTTTTAGTATAGGATTAATACTCTCCTAGCCACTTAAAAAAACTTTAATCTGATATATTATTTGTAATTTCGCACCGTTTATCCGAAAGCAATATTTATCTTTGTTATGAATATGATAAGTAGCTATAAATCCGTATTGTTCCTGATTATTTTATCTCTGTTTTCTTGTAAAAAGGAAACTGCTGATACTTCCCGTCAAAAAATACTGGAAGTAGAAGGGAAATTTTTATATCTAGATGAAATTCAAAGCATTATACCGCCAAACATCAACCCTGAAGATAGCACAGAAATTGCTCAATCGTATATCAGGAAATGGATAACGAATGTGTTGCTATTTGAAAATGCCGAACGAAATATTACGAATAAAGCTGAAATTGATGAATTACTTGAAGATTACCGTAAATCGTTGATTATTCATCAATACCAACAAAAACTAATTCAGGAACGCTTACCGGCTAATCCAACAGACGAAGAGATTAACACTTTTTTCGAGAATTATAAAGAACAGTTGGTGTTAAAGGAAAATGTGATAAAAGGAATTTTGCTGATTACACCTGTAAATGCTCCACAATTGAATAATGTACGTAACTGGATGCAATCGGCAAATACAAAATCGCTTGAAAGTATTGAAAAATACCATATGCAACATGCGGTAAGTTATGAGTATTTTGCGGATAGATGGGTATCGTTTTCTGAAATTTTGAAGAAAATGCCGTTACAACTCGAAAATCCTTCTCAATTTTTATCAGGTAAACGATTTATCGAGATAAGTGATAGTACCAAACTCTATTTGTTGGCTATAAAAGAAACGCGCCTCACAGGGCAAACCGAGCCATTTGAAATGGCTAAACCAAAGATTATTAGCCTGATAATGAACAAAAAAAAGGCTGATTTTATCGATAATTTTGAAAAAGAAATATATGACGATGCCATTAAAAATGAGACAGTTACATTTTTCAACAACGATTAATATATAATTACAACAGAATAAAGTTTACTCTAATCATTCAATATTACAGTTTTTGTTCTATAATTAGATATTATTTACTTTTAGCGCTAAAATAATTTATTACACATGAAAATAAAAATTTTCCTTTTTGCAGTTTTGTCAGTTGTAGTTAGCAACGGACTTTTTGCCCAGAAAAATATCATTGATGAAGTAATCTGGATAGTTGGCGATGAGTCTATACTACGCTCAGAGGTTGAAGAACAAAAGTTAAGAGCGCAATATGAAGGCACTCCCATCCAGGGCGATCCTTATTGTGTGATTCCAGAGCAAATAGCTATAAATAAACTTTTCCTGCATCAGGCTGCGCTGGATAGTATTGAAGTGAACGAAAGTTCTGTAATGAACCAGGTTGAAAACCGTTTGAATTTTTTCATTTCACAAATTGGTTCAAAAGAAAAAATGGAAGAGTATTTTGGTAAAAAAACAACCGACCTGCGCGCCGATTTACGCAACACAATACGCGACCAAATGATAATTCAGCAAATGCAGCAAAAACTGGTTGGCGACATAAAATCAACCCCCTCGGACGTTCGTCGTTACTTTAACTCACTGGAAGCCGACAGTATACCCAATGTTCCTGCTCAGGTTGAACTACAAATAATTAGCTTTGAACCTCCGGTACCACTAGAGGAAACTAACCGCATAAAAGAACGTCTTCGCGACTTTACAGATCGTATTAACAAAGGAACATCCGACTTTTCCGTTTTAGCTCGTCTTTACTCTGAAGATACCGAAAGCGCAAAACGTGGTGGAGAGTTAGGATTTATGGGACGCGGACAATTAGTACCGGAATTTGCTTCGGTAGCCTTTAACCTAACCGACCCTAAAAAAGTTTCTCGGGTAGTACAATCGGAATTTGGCTATCATATTATTCAGTTAATTGAAAAACGTGGCGACCGCTTAAACTGCCGTCATATATTGCTAAAACCTCGCGTATCAGAGCTTGATAAAGTAAAAGGAGTACAACGTCTTGATTCGATATCGGACATAATCCGTAAAGAAAAAATGACATTCGAACAAGCTGTAATGTACTTCTCGCAGGATAAAAATACTGTAATGAACGCAGGTTTAATGTTAAATGAGAAAACTGGAAACTCTAAATTTGAATACCAGGATTTACCTCAGGAAGTAGCAAAAGTAGTTTATGGTATGAATGTAAACGAAATATCGAAACCATTCTCTATGATTAGTCCAACTACCAACAAAGAAATTGTGGCCGTAGTAAAGGTAAAATCGAAAACTCCGAATCATAAAGCCAATATGATTGATGATTATCAAATGATTAAGAACATCTACGAAGCGCGCAAAAAGGAAAAATTTATTACTGATTGGATTTCTAAAAAACAGAAAGAAACATATATTAGCATCGACCCTCAATGGCAGAGTTGTAGCTTTCAATATCCGGGTTGGGTTAAAAAATAAGATATTATTCAACTTGACTAAAGTACACTATTACTTTAATTAATAATGTAAATAGCTTTATTTGAATAATCGAATCCAACAGAGCACAAAAAAATAAATTATACAGATGATAAATATTTTTTCAAAAATATTCATTAGTAACATTAAGTACACCGTAGTTTTCGGTGTACTTCTGCTTTTAATAACAACTATACAAAGCCAGGTTCCGGGACAGCTACGCAAAGAGATTTTGAATAAGCAGGCCGGAAAAACCGAAGCTAAACCGGAAAAAAAAGCCAATTCGCCTCGCGAAAGACGCAAAGGTAAACCACTGGCTCCATTCAAACCACTGGCTCCTATTGTTAACCCTTTAAATCAAAAAGGTGTTACATTAATAAATCTCGAAAAAAATGATTTGGCAGAAGTAAACGAAGAGTTACATCCGGATTATGTTATTTTACGTGGAAATGTGCTTTTCCGACACGAAAATGTACTTTTATATTGCGATAGCGCTTATTATTATCAAAAAGCCAACTCACTCGATGCGTTTAGCAATGTGCGTATTGTACAAGGCGACACTTTGTTTGTATATTCCGATTTCCTTTTTTATGATGGTAATCTGAAGTTAGCCCGATTACGTCAGCATGTAAAAATGGAAAACCGAAAAACTACACTCACAACTGATAGTTTAAACTACGACCGTAATACAAATCTGGCTTATTACTACACTGGCGGTAAAATTGTTGACCCGCAAAATACACTCACCTCGTTTTGGGGGCAGTATAATACCGTTAATGACAATGCCCAGTTTCGAAACAACGTAGTACTTACAAACAAAAACTTTGTATTGAACTCAGATACGCTCAACTATAATACCAAAACACACATTGCAAATATCATTGGTAAAACAAAAATTATATATCAGAACGAAACTGATATTTTCACCAAAAAAGGATGGTACAATACTGATAATGAGCAAATGATGCTACTAAACCGTTCTCTTATAGTACACAAGGATGGAAATACGATGTTGGGCGATACGATATTTTACGATAAAACAAAAAAAATTGCCGAAGCATTTGACAATGTTATTTTAACCGATTCAACTCAAAAAACAACTCTTACGGGAAACTATGTTTTTTACGATGAAACGACAGAGGCAGGACTTGCTACTGATTCGGCCGTACTACTTGACTGGTCTACTGTTGATAGTATGTGGGTACATGCTGATACACTTCGTACATTTAGCGACTCAATATACAAAGTAGCAAAAGGCTATTACAATGTACGATTGTTCAGAAATGATGTACAGGGAATATCAGATTCTTTGTACTTCTCAACACGCGATTCGGTGATAAACATGATTGGCGAACCCGTACTTTGGTCGGATAATAATCAACTCTCAGGTGAAGTAATTCAGGCATTTACAAAAGATAAAAAGGTAGATCATATCCACGTACAAAGAGCTGCAATTGCCATTCAGAAAGTAGACTCTATAAACTACAACCAACTAAGTGGCAAAGAGTTAATTGCGTATATGGACAGTGGTCAGTTACGTCGTGTACATGTAAGCGGAAATGCCGAAACCATTTTTTATCCGATTGACGATGGCGACTCGACCATAGTTGGATTAAACAAAACGGAAAGTAGTTACGTGGATATGTATTTTAAAAACCGAAAAATTGAACGCATCGTGATGAAATCCGCAACCAGCGGAATTATGTATCCAATCGGACAACTATCAGGAGGTGATCTTTATTTGCGTCAGTTCTTTTGGCTTGCCGAACAACGCCCTAAAAACAATAAAGATATACTAACCAAATACGCTAAAGTAGCGCGCGAAAAAATTGGTACAAGTTCAATTATGGGTATGAGTACCGGCAGTACTGAAAAAAACAACAGACCCAAAGAAATTTCCAAATAACAGTTTATTAAATAAAGACTTACAACGAAAAGCAAGAAAAATATGAGCAATTAATTTGTCAAATTGTATAAAAATTTTCAGTATTTGCAAGTAATAATTTCTGAAATAATTTTGTACCTTTACAATTAATAAAACATTATTTCATATGATATATAAATTTACAGTATTGTCCGACGAGGTCGATAACTTTGTACGGGTTATTAATATCGACCCTGAAGCCAGTTTTTTTGATTTACATACCATAATTCTGGATTCGGTAAATTACGATAAAAACCAAATGACCTCCTTTTTCATTTGCTCGGATAACTGGGAAAAAGAACAGGAAGTTACTCTGATTGAAATGGATTCAAGTTCAGAATACGATAATCTGGTAATGGACGAAACAAAACTGGAAGAACTTATTACTGACGAGAAGCAAAAATTACTGTATGTGTTTGATATGATTGCCGACAGAGCATTCTTTATTGAATTAACAGATATTATTCCGGGGAAATCAGTTGCAGCTCCTACAATAGTGAGCTCAACAGGTGATGCTCCTCAACAATTGCTCTCTGACGATGGATTGAATTTAAATCAGGCAGTAAATATCGACGAAAACTTCTATGGCGATGAAGATTTCAATGTAGATGAGTTGGACGAAGAAGGATTTGGCGATATGAATTTTGATGATAGCTCACTTTTTGCCGATGACGGTAAATTTTAATAACGCACACTTTTCATATTCGAACTTAAAAAAGACAGAAAGTAGTACATCCATTTTCTGTCTTTTTTTGCTTTTAAATGAATAAACACGCAGAAAATACGCTCATTGTTGTGCTTGGACCTACGGGTGTTGGCAAAACTGACATTAGCCTGAAACTGGCATCGCTTTTCAATTGTCCGATTATCTCATCAGACTCGCGGCAGTTTTACCGTGAACTAAAAATTGGAACAGCTGCCCCTACTCCATCGGAACTCGAGAAAGCTGAACATTTGTTCATTGGTTCTCACTCGATATTCGATAAGTACAATGCGGGTCAGTACGAATTGGATGTTTTACAAAACTTATCCGAAATTTTCAAAACAAAAAAAGCAGCGCTACTGGTGGGCGGCTCAATGATGTATATTGATGCAGTTTGTAACGGTATTGACAACATCCCCACTGTTGACGACCAGACCCGAAACCATTGGAAAGAGCTTTATGCCGAGAAAGGACTGGAGTATATTCAGGCTGAATTAAAACGATTGGATCCCATTCACGCACAGGAAGTTGACCCCAATAATTACAAACGGATTTTGCATGCACTTGAAATTTGCAGCATTACGGGCAGGCCATTTACTGAGTTGCGTACAGGAATTAAGAAGGAACGACCGTTCAATATACTCAAAATAGGTCTCAATCGTCCACGACAGGAATTATATGACCGAATAAACAACAGAGTACTTAAAATGATGGAAAGTGGTTTGTTGAACGAGGCTGAACCTTTTTTTGAACACCGTGAATTAAATACACTTAACACTGTAGGATACAAAGAATTATTTGAATATTTTGCCGGAAACTGGACGCTTGAATATGCAATAAATATGATTCAGCAAAATTCACGACATTACGCTAAAAAACAGTTAAGTTGGTTTAATCGTGATAAAGAAATTCACTGGTTTCATCCGGACGATGAAAACCAGATAATTAATTATATCAGCACTCAAATAACAACGTTAAGATGAAAATTACTGAAAAAGCACAGCTTACAGCATACAATACCTTTGGCATTAATGCCATAGCTGATTATTTGGTTCAATACCACAATGTTGATGAATTAAAGCAAATCATTGAACAGGGTATGCTTCGCAAACACAAGTATCTTCATGTAGGTAAAGGCAGTAACCTGCTCTTTTTGAACGATTTTCAGGGTGTTGTTTTGCATTCCGAAATTTCATATTTTAAAATTGTTGCAGAAAATGAATCAATGGTTGAAATTGAGGTTGGTGCCGGTGTTGAATGGGACGAATTTGTTGAATACACAGTTCGAAATCAGTTCTTTGGAATTGAAAACTTATCGTTAATTCCGGGTGAAGTAGGTGCCGCAGCCATACAAAACATTGGTGCTTATGGTTCGGAAGCATGCGAAACAATTAAAGAAGTACATGCTGTAAATTTAAAATCGGGTGATAAACAAATATTTAAAAAAAACGATTGTAAATACGGCTATCGCGAAAGCATCTTTAAAAATGAATATAAAAACCAATTTGCGATAGTTGCAGTTGTTTTTGAACTTAGCAAAAAACCTGTTTTCAATCTAAGTTACCAGCAACTTGAAAAAGAAGTGCTGAAAAACGGTGAAATTAATGCGGATAATATTCGAAACACCATCATTCGTGTACGTAACAGCAAATTACCCGACCCCAAAATTTATGGAAACGCAGGCAGCTTTTTTATGAACCCTGTAGTGAGTAAAGCACTTTTTAATAACATTCAGTCTGATAATCCTGAAATGCCACACTATTTTGTGTCGGATAGCGAAGAAAAAATTCCGGCAGCCTGGCTCATCGATCAGTGTGGCTGGAAAGGACGCCGGGTGGGTAATGCAGGCGTACACAGCGAACAGGCATTGGTAATAATCAACAAAGGAGGTGCTACAGGAGCTGAAATAGTTCATTTGGCTGAACTAATTCAGCAGTCAGTATTTAATAAATTTGGTATTCGTTTGCAACCCGAAGTAAACTACATTAGCTAATTATCACACATGAAATAAGTGCAAAAAATTACGGGGTACAGGAGTCTCAAAATGTATTTCTTCTAATGTCATGGGGTGAATAAACGATAATTTACGGGCATGTAAACCCATTCTTCCGATGGGCGAAGTGTATGACCCGTATTTTTTATCGCCTACAATTGGGTGACCTATTTCCTGCATGTGTACTCTAATCTGATTTTTTCGTCCGGTTTCGAGTTCAACCTCAAGCAATGAAAACTGCTCATTGCATTTGATGCATTTATAATGTGTAATAGCCTGTTGCCCACCATTATCGGTTTGACTCGAGTGAATTTTAAGCGATTTTTGATTTTCAGTAAGCCAGCTTATTATTGTATCTGATTCCTTCTCCACTTTGCCATCAACCAAAGCAACATATACTCTTTGAGTTACCACACGGTGCCAGTGTTCCTGCATTGCCAACTGAATTTCGCGGGTTTTTGCAAACACAAGTATACCCGAAGTCTCTCTGTCAATTCGGTGAACCACAAATATCCGGTTCGATGGTGATGCTTTTTTTACATAATTCTTTAATATCGAAAAAGCTGTAGTTTCATCAGCAACGCCGGTACTTACCGTAAGTAATCCCTCTTTTTTATCTACCACAATAATATCCTGATCTTCAAACATTATTTTCAGTTTCGGATGTATTAATTCAGTATTACCCCTACTACTGTTAATGGTAACAACTGAGCCAGGTTTAAGTAATAAATTAAACTGTGTGGTAACTGCTCCATCTACAGCAACCTGACGATGCGATAAAAGCGATTTTACAGCATTTCGGCTCATACCTCCCATTTTCGACAGTAAAAAGTTCATTAATTCTACGTTTTCCTTCACAGTTAAACGTGTATCATTTGGTTTGGGAGAATACTTATTTGTTGGTTTCATTTGTAATATTGTTTTAAATAAATCGTACGTGAAATACCTGATGGTTTATTATATTTACACAACAGAGACATATAGCGTGTTGTATTAATCAGATGGATTAGTTTAACCTGATTATTTTATTATTTCAGAAAATCGTTTCTTTTTAAACAGAAAATATTCTGTTAGTATACTCTTTCCGAGCATTGTATTACAATTAACATGCGTTGAAAACCTCAGATTTTCATTGCGTTTTGCTTTAAACTCGTGCATTTGTAGTTTAAAATCTTTTCGGGCTTTTAAAATTGCTTTTGCATTCTCCTTTTTCCCTGTAAAAATGTGCTGTAACCAGGCAAGATAATCTAACCATTTTCGGATTCTTAGCACCTTGTCTAAATCCTTCTGTGGCAGATTTTTATAAAGCATCAAAAGATTGTTTCTGAAATTAAGATAAGTTTTACGTGGACTTTCCACATTCAGAGTTCCTCCTCCTACGTGGTAAACTGTGCTTTGCGGCACACATACCACCCTGTATCCTCTTGCATTTAATCGCCAGCAAAGATCAATTTCCTCCATATGAGCAAAAAAATCATCGTCCAAAGCGCCAACTTTAAAAAATAAAGCCGACCGTACGACCATACAAGCACCCGAAGCCCAAAAAACATCAATTATGTTATCGTACTGGCCATTATCCTGTTCCACTTCATTAAAAACCCGGCCTCGACAATACGGATATCCCAAATAATCGATAAATCCTCCGGCAGCACCTGCATGTTCAAAATGCGTTTTCCGATTGAAGGCCTTAATCTTTGGCTGACAAGCTCCCACATCAGGGTTATTATCCATATAGTTTATCAATGGTTCGAGCCAGCCCTCTGTAAGTTCTACATCTGAGTTTAGCAACACGAAATATTCCACATCTATCTGGCTTAAAGCTTTGTTGTATCCTGATGCAAATCCGTAGTTTTTATCAAGTTTAATGGTTTTTATAGCAGGGTATTCCTTTTGTAAGAATGCTATAGAACCATCGGTAGAGGCATTATCAGCAACATAAAGTACTGCCCCTTCTGATTTGGTATAGTAAGTAAGCGATGGTAAAAATTGTTGTAAAAACTTTTCACCATTCCAGTTTAATATTACGATTGCTACCTTATCCATTTACCTGAAAATGATTATAAGTAATCTTATTTTCGATGCAAAAAAAAATCGGTCGACATTCAATTATCAACCGAAATTTATATTTTATCCGGGTACTCAATAATTACTCTTCTTTATAGATACCAAGCGATTTACCATATTGGTATTCACCTTCAAGAATAAGTTCAATTTCGTCTTCCGACAAATTCATTTTATCCTTTTTAGAGCATTTCAGAATGAAATTAAACATTTCTTCCTCATCAATGCTGGCTTCTTCTGTTGAGTCCTCTTCAATTAATCCGTTTTCTTCGTAAAACTCGTATACTACATCAAGCACGTATTCTATTTTAGTATCATCAATTTTACCTTTAAATTCTTCGGGCAAATAATTAAGGATGTATTTCACGGCATCATCCTCGTCGTAAACCAGTAAATCGTCGTCTTGTGTTTTCATGTGTTGTTTGTTTATTTTATAACTGCTTAATAATTATCGCATTCGTGTTTAGTTTATCGAAAAGCAATTCTACATCAAAGATAGTTCTTTTATTACTCTTATAATGCAATAAATCAATGTTTTTGATTTTTTTTGCAATTACAATCAATCCAGTTAGTAGGGCATTTCACCTCCATCTCATAATAGTTCTTACCATTATTTTGCACAATTGTCAGCGATTGCTTTTTCCCTTTGTACAGCGCCCACGCCTGAGTGTCGGGTTGTAGTTTGGTTTTAACAGGAAATCTTACTTTTAATGGATGTTCAAAACATTCATTATCAACACATCCGTTCAGTAATTCAATTTTTGTAAGGCCATAAATATAGAGTTCATTTCCAGTTTTACTCATAATTACAATGCCTTTCATCATTTCTGTAACCGATTTTGTTTCTACAATTTCAATACAGTCCTTAATTTTTTCGTACTCACAACCATTAAAAACAACTTCTTTTCCATTTCGGGTTCGGATGATAGTATCACCCTTCTGACAAGGTATATTACCAGTTTCAGCATATCTAATAATAAGTTCAGTTCTTCTGTTTTTCCGTTTAGTTGCTTCCGACTCGTTACTATCAATAGGTTTTATATATCCGTAATAACCAACCTGAATAATATTCTCGTTTATGCCAATCGAAACCACAAAATCCCTGACATTGGTTGCCCGTTTGTTCGACAATTTCACATTGTATATACTATCGGCTGAATTATCGGTATGTCCGATAATTTCAATTTCAGTTATACCTAATGGTGAAAGTGAGTCAATTATTTGAGTAATTCTGTTTTTATCGTCGGTAGTTAATGTGAATTTATCAATATGGTAATAAATATTTAAATGAAAATCGCCAGCCACAACATTATTTTGCGACAATAGGGAAAAAAGCAATATCAATATAAACATTTTAAAACGCATACAACCCTGATTTTCAATCATTAAAAAATTAGATTGCAAACAAGTATAATTTTTCTGGTGTGTTTTTACTAGTCAAATATAATAAATATGCTGTAATATCACTAATTTTGAAAAAAATAACGTTATTAATTTTTGAAATTATCAATGTCAGAAGAACTCATTATCAATAATTCAGCTCAAAAAGAAGACAAATACAAAACACTGTTGCCTCAATTAACCGCATTAGTTGAACATGAAACGGATTTAATAGCCAATTTAGCCAATACTTGTGCCGCTTTAAAGCAAACTTTCAATTGGTTTTGGGTTGGATTTTATATCGTTAAAAACAATGAGTTAGTTTTGGGACCGTTTCAGGGTTCGCTTGCATGTACACGCATTAAATTCGGTAAAGGTGTATGCGGAAGTGCATGGGCCAACAATAAAAGTTTACTAGTGCCTGATGTTGAAACCTTTCCGGGACATATTGCCTGTAGCTCACTATCAGTATCAGAAATTGTTGTACCGGTTTTCAATCAAAACAATCAGGTTTTGGCGGTTATCGATATCGACCATGATCATTACAACATTCTCGATGAAACAGATGTAATCTATCTCGAAAAAATAGCAAAAATTGTGGCCTCTGTTTGGCCTGTATAAGACTTATTTTTTATTGATCAGATTCATAAATTCTTCGCGGGTTTTAGCCTGCTGAAATACACCCGAGAAGTCTGATGTTGTGGTAATTGAATGTTGTTTTTGAACACCGCGCATTTGCATACACAGATGCTGAGCTTCAATTACAACCATTACGCCCATCGGGTTCAGAGTACTTTGAATACACTCTTTTATTTGTGTTGTCATACGCTCCTGTACCTGCAGTCTGCGTGCAAAAACATCTACAATACGAGCAATTTTACTCAGCCCAGTGATTTTATGATTTGGGATATAAGCTACATGCGCCTTTCCGAAAAATGGTAGCATGTGATGTTCACACATGGAGTAAAAATCGATATCTTTTACTATTACCATTTGCTGATAATCTTCGGTAAACATTGCCGATTGTATAATCTCCTCAGGGTTTAACTCATAACCCTGTACGAGAAATTGCATAGCTTTCGAAACACGTTCAGGCGTTTTAATCAATCCCTCCCGGCTTTCGTCCTCACCCAGTAATCGGATAATTTCTTTATAATGATAAGCTATTTTCTCTGTTTTATCTGTATCGAAAGGTACAGGTTTATTAATATTAAAATCCATCAAAATAAATATTTTATTATATGTCAATAATTTACCTTATCTTTTACGATATAGGTGGTAGCTTTTAACTGCGGAAAAGCATTAATCAGTTCTTCGCTAAAGCTACGGGCTTCGGCAGCAGTTTTAAAATCGCCAACTCGTACCTTCCAGAATGGAGAAGTATAGCTAACGTAAATTCCCGTTTCGGGAAAAGCAGTTACAAGCTCTTTTTCAATATTAAACGCTTCTGTTTTGGCAGTACGGTGAACATTACTGGAAAAAACCTGAATACGGAAACCCTGCCCGGTACCGGTTTTTACCACATGACGCGACGATCTGTCGGCCATAGATTCTTCAATACCGTAGCTGTTGTATACTTTTACAACTGCTCCTGTAACTGAATCAGGAGTTGCAAGTACCTTAAATATAGTAGCTGAATCTTTTTTGTTTTGCGCTGTAGACAACAAAACAAGAAACATTGATAAAAGAAACACATTTAATCGCATATTATTCAGTTTTATTAAAAACATTTACCTTAAAAAACCACCTGTGACAAAACAATTCCCAAAATCAGGTAAGTGTATCGGTTCTTCACGAAACAAACCATAAACAGCCGAGCCCGATCCCGACATGGATGCGTACAAAGCACCACTTTCATATAGTTTTGACTTGACCTCAGCAATTTCAGGAAATTTACCGAATACTGACAATTCAAAGTCATTACCTATTTTACCTTTCCACTCACTTACCGGAAGTTTTATCATCTCTTTTAAATCATATTCAGGTAATTTTGGCTTCACACCGGCATAAGCAGCTGGAGTTGATACAAAAACATCTGGCTTAACTAATACCAGAAAATATCCTTCAAGACTTAATTCAATCCCTGAAAACTCATTACCAATACCTGTAGCATAAACCGGTTCGTTTTTGATAAACACCGGACAGTCAGCACCTAATCTAACAGCATAAGCTTGCAATTGTTCGAGAGCAATATTCAGGCCAAAAAGCTCGTTTAAAGCTTTCAAAGCAAACGCTGCATCGCTCGAACCTCCACCCAAACCAGCTCCAAAAGGTATGTTTTTTACCAACGTAATATCAACAGGAGATATATCGAATTCAGCTTGCAGCAATCTGTAAGCCTTTATAACTAAATTATTTTCAGCATCACCATCTACCGGAATTCCGGCATTCGAGAAACTATAGTCTGTACATGTATCCGATGGCTCAATCTCCAACGCATCACATAATCCGATTGGATAAAACACGGTTTCAATATTATGATATCCATCCTCACGTTTGGAAACAATGTTTAATCCTATATTAATTTTTGCATTTGGGTAAACTAGCATTATAATTCAATTTCTACTTATTCAATATTTCATTCAGCGTATATACTTCAGCAATTTTGTGTTTTTTGTAATTTGAAACCACAGTACAACACTCTGTATAACAATCGTGCTCAAAAAACAATACATCATTCTCAACCACAGCTTCGTCGAGCAGTTTCTTTTTATCTTCCATCGAAGTCAGTGGAAAAATATCGTACGACGATACCCAGGCCAATGGGATATTTGCTGCCAAAGGAATTACATCGCCACAATAAACAAGCCTACGATCAGTTAGTTGTATATAACTTACAAGTTGTCCCTTCGTATGTCCGTTGAATAAACGAACTTCGAATCCGGGACAAATAAGTGTGTTATTTTTGACTGTTTTTAATTTACCGGCTTCAAAAATAACATCCATATTTTCGCGAAAATAAGAATCACCTTCGCGTACATTTGGCTCAAGGAAGTTTTGCCATTGCTCCTCGCCTACCCAGTGTGTGGCATTCGGGAAAACCATTTCCACTTTCGATTTATCTGCATTATAACGTGTAGCTCCACCACAATGGTCGAAATGCAGATGAGTAAACACCACATCAGTCACATCGGTTGCAGCGTATCCCAGTTTCTCAAGTTCTGTATCAAAATTAATAACTCCTTCAAAACCATAATATTTCAAATATTCCAGTTGTTTATCGCCCGTACCGGTATCTATCAGTATTAATTTACCTTCAGTTTCCACCAGTAAGCAACGCATGGTTACTTTGCAGTAATTATCATCGTTGCACGGATATCGTTTTTGCCATACAATTTTGGGTACCACTCCAAATGCGGCTCCTCCATCAATGTAAAATGTCCCGGCTTCTATTTTAAATATTTTCATTTACAAGTTTTTTTTACAAATAAAACATGAAATTATGTCGCGCTGAGAAAACTCAGTTACGATGAAACAATTACAAAAAAGTACTAAAAATGAACACAATTGCACAAGCAAACAAAAAATGTATCCTCTACAATAATAATATTTTTGTACTTTTGCTTTTTCATTTTCAAAGCACCAACAAAAGTACGCAAAATCATTCAACTATCAAACCATGCAACGAGTACACTTTATTGCCATAGGCGGGGCTTCTATGCACAAATTAGCCATTGCATTAAGTAAAAAAAACAATTATGTTGTATCTGGTTCAGCTGTTGAGATATCAGAAAAAACCAGCAAACGATTAGGTCAGCACAATTTACTTCCCGAGAAACCGGGATGGTATCCTGAACGGATTTTAAAAAGTCTTTCGGCCGTAATTGTGGGTAAAGAAGCAGGCTTGGATAATCCTGAATTAGTACGTGCACGCGAATTGGGTTTAAAAATCTACTCTGTACCAGAGTATTTGTTTCATCAAACAAGGAGCAAAACCAGGATTGTTGTAGCGGGCGATGAAAACAAAAAAAAGGTTACTCTACTGATATTATACGTACTTAAAAGTCTGAGGATTGACGCTGATTATATGATAAGTAGCGAAACCAACGATTTAACAGAATCGGCAAAACTGGGTTACGAGTCCCGAATAGCTGTTTTTGAAGGAGAAGAGGTTCTCTTTTCGCATCAGGACCCACGTCCCCGATTTTTGATGTACAAACCTCAAATTGCGGTAATTACGGGCATAGAGTGGAATGCAGAGAACAATTACACATCCGAAGAGCAGTATATTGAGGATTATATATCATTTATTGATTCTATGGAATTTCAGGGCCGGTTAATTTTCAATGAATCGGACACAGTATTACAACAAATTACTCAAAAACTTCGCAGAGATATCGTATCGTTTGGTTACCTTGCTCATCAGTGCGAAATAGTTGAAAATGAATTCTATTTAACTACAAAAAAAACAAAAATCAACCTGAAGCTGAATAACAAAACAGATTTATTCAATATTGAAGCAGCACGTTTGGCATGTAAGCAAATTGGTATCACCGACGAACAATTCTACAAATCAATTTCAGGTTTTGATTTCAAAACTCTAAACTAATTTATCTCCAAAAGAATGTCGAAAAAAGAAAAACTACTTGACGAAAGATATATGCGAATGGCTCGAATTTGGGCAGAAAACTCGTATTGTGAACGCAGAAAGGTTGGTGCATTATTGGTTAACAATAAAATGATAATATCCGACGGATACAATGGAACGCCTTCGGGTTTTGAAAACAATTGCGAGGATGAAAACAATGTATCAAAACCATATGTTTTACATGCCGAAGCAAATGCAATTACAAAGGTGGCCCGTTCAAATAATAGCAGCGAAGGTGCTACCCTGTATGTGACAGCATCGCCTTGTATCGAGTGTTCAAAGTTAATAATACAGGCAGGTATCAAGCGGGTAGTATATGGTGAAAAATACCGGATTATGGACGGAGTTGAACTACTCGAGCGAGCCGGCATAAAAGTTGATTTTCTTGAAATATAATAACTGAAACATTTTAATCAGTAGCAAATGAATAAAAAAAACCTCTACCTGGTTCTGCTAATATTCGTTACACTCGTAACGGGTCTTCTTTTAGGTAATTTATTAGCAAACAGAGCAAAAATAAGAGACACTAAAAACTTACAGGGATTACTTTCCGGCTTAGGAGGAAGTAAAGTTGATGAAATAATGTCCATGATTGATTCAAAATATGTGGATTCAGTTGATATCAACAATATTTCCGAAGAATTGATTGTGGATATGGTTGCAAAGCTCGATCCGCACTCAGTATATGTTCCGGCATCTGAATTGGCCGAAGTAAATAGTCAACTCGAAGGTAGCTTTAGTGGCATAGGAGTTCAGTTTAATATCCAAAACGATACGATAATGATTGTATCAGTCGTAAGCGGAGGACCCTCCGAAAAAGTTGGATTACAACCCGGCGATAGAATTGTATTGGTAAACGACACTACATTCACCGGAAAAAAAGTATCGAACGAAAAGGTAATGAAAAAGCTCCGCGGAAAAGCGAATACCAAAGTAAAACTTGGTATTAAAAGAAACGGAACGAAAGAGATTCTGAAATATACTGTTACGCGGGGAGAAATTCCGGTTAATTCGGTGGATGTGGCTTATATGATTCGTCCGGGAATTGGATTGATTAAAGTAAACAAATTCGGAGAAAAAACATACGATGAATTTTTAAATTCGATTGCTTCGTTACGTAGTCAGGGGGCAAAAAAATACATTATCGATTTACGTGAAAACAGTGGAGGACTAATGGATCAGGCCATCAATATGGTAAATGAATTTCTTCCACAAAATCAACTTATTGTTTACTCCGAAGGAAAAGCTTACAAACGATTCGAAGCAAAAGCAAATGGAAAAGGTAGCTGTATCAGAAATCAGGTAGTTGTACTCATCGATGAGTTTTCGGCCTCAGCCAGCGAGATTTTTGCCGGAGCAATTCAGGATAACGACCGTGGTCTTATTATCGGACGACGTTCTTTTGGTAAGGGGCTTGTACAACAACAATACGAATTATCTGATGGTTCGGCGATACGTTTAACCGTGGCAAGATATTATACCCCATCAGGCAGAAGCATTCAAAAACCTTATGTAAACGGTAAAGCCGATGAGTATGAAAACGATATTGTAAACAGATATTTGCATGGTGAAATTGACAACAAAGACAGTGTTCGCGTTGCTGATTCATTAAAATACAAAACACTCAAAGGACGAACAGTTTTTGGAGGGGGTGGTATTATGCCCGATATATTTGTAGCACGCGATACAACTGAATACACACCATATTTAAATAAAATACTTAATTACGGCTACCTATACCAATTTGCTTTTAATTATACCGATAAACACCGAAGCGAGTTGAAAAAATTCAGAAAATGGGAAGATTTGGATAAATATCTGTCATCACAAACATTGCTACCTGAGTTTACACAATACGCTAATAATAAAGGCATTAAACCCGACAGCAAACAAATCAGCAAGTCGGCAAAAATTATGAATAACCTGCTACACGCATATATTTCAAGAAATATATTAGGCGATGATGGCTTTTATCCTTTGTTTTTACAATACGACCCAACGGTTTTAAAAGCTGTAGACGTATTGTCGAAAAAGTAATACATTGATTTACATATAACAATGACTGAAATGAGGAGTATATCCTCATTTCGTATTTTTGATAATAATGAAAGAAAGTACTGAATATAACGAATATACATTATCAAACGGACTACGCATAATTGCAAAACCCGATAAAAGTGACATTGTGTATTGTGGAGTTGCCATAAACACCGGTTCGCGCGATGAGCTTAGCTCTGAATTTGGTATGGCACATTTCATTGAACACATGCTCTTTAAAGGCACTAAAAAACGAAAGTCGGCCCATATTATCAACCGGCTTGAGAATGTTGGTGGTGAGTTAAATGCCTACACATCAAAGGAAGAAACGATAGTATATGCAGGAATCTTAAAAGAATACAGTGAACGAGCAATTGAATTATTAGCCGATATTGTATTAAATTCGGTATTCCCTCAAAAAGAAATTGATAAAGAAGTAGACATAATTCTGGACGAAATACAATCGTACAACGATAGTCCTTCGGAGTTGATTTACGATGATTTTGAAGAAATATTATTCGATGGAAATGCACTAGCACACAACATATTAGGCACTGAAGATATACTTAAAAACTTAACTACACAACACGCTCAAAGCTTTGTAAGCCGACAATATCATACGAACCAAATGGTGTTATTTGTAAGTGGAAATCTGGATTTCAGAAAAATAATTCGCTGGGCCGAAAAGTACTTTAGAAGTGAAAATATGGCTCACAACCCATTGCAACGTATAGCGCCATCTGATGTGATAAATCCTTACAGAAAAACAATTGATAAAGATACGCATCAGGTGCATTTTTTAGCCGGAACAAGAGCATATAATATTTATCATCCCGATAGATTAGGATTATACCTTTTGAATAATATCATTGGCGGACCAGGCATGAACAGTCTGTTAAATATGTCGCTTCGCGAGAAAAACGGACTGGTTTATAATGTTGAGTCATCTTTCCAACCATTTACCGACAGTGGTATTTGGACAGTATATTTTGGTTGTGATCCTGAGAATGCACAAAAATGCGAAGACCTTGTTAAAAATGAATTAAAAAAACTTATTGACAGGCCAATTAACGATAACAGCCTGAAAAAGTATAAATTACAATTATTTGGACAAATGGCTTTAGCTTCCGAAAACAAAGAAAATCAGGCTCTTAGTTTAGGTAAAAGCTATTTACGCTATAATAAAATTGATTCGCCAACTGGTCTGAGACAGAAAATTGAAGCAATAACAGCCTCGCAATTGCATAAAATTGCAAACGACATTTTTCAGCCTGAAAAGATGTTTACTTTAATTTATAAATAGTATGAGTATTGACGAATATGTAGAACTACACTCTGATAAAGAGCCTGCATACCTTGCCCGTATTAGCCGGTTAACACATCTCAGACTTATAAATCCACGTATGCTATCAGGCCACGTACAGGGACGCTTTCTGACAATGATATGCCATATGCTTCAACCAAAACGTGTATTAGAGTTAGGTACATATGCCGGCTATTCAGCCTTATGTATGGCCGAAGCTATGCCTGTGGACGGAGTTTTACACACAATTGAATCCGATGACGAACTGGAAGATTTTATCCTCGAAAATCTGGCTACGGTTGAACATGGAACAAAAATATCTCTGCACATTGGTGAGGCCCTCAATGTAATTCAACAACTTGATGAAACCTTCGATTTGGTATTTATTGATGCTGATAAAAGAGAGTATTCTGCTTATTTCGAAGCTGTACTTCCCAAATTACGTAAAGGTGGATTTATAATTGCTGATAACACCTTGTGGGATGCAAAAGTGCTGACCAATCCTGCCAAAAATGACTATCAGACTATTGAAATTCAACGATTCAACAGTCTGATAGCAAATAATAACAGGGTAGAAAAGGTTATTCTACCACTACGAGATGGGATTACACTAATCCGAAAATTATAACTTAACAATAAGTTCCATGCCAACCTGCAGCGCTTTCTCGTTGGTAGCTAAAAGGTGATGATGTCGTTCGGGTAATGATTTTTTCAATCCTTTCAGAACGTTTTCAACCTGTACAATAGGTCTTACCTTTAATAATCCACCCAAAATAATCATATTCATTGTTTTGGTTACGTCGTTTTTATAGGCGTATTCTGTGGCATCAATCCGGTAAATATTAATATCGGTACGTGTAGGGAATTTATGAAAACCATTGCTGTCAAAAATCAATGTTCCTCCCGGCTTCACCTTGCTTTCAAACCTTTCAAGCGATGGTTGGTTCAATATAATAGCAGTATCGTACATGTTCAATACAGGCGAACTGATTCTTTCTTCACTTAATATAACAGTTACGTTAGCCGTTCCACCACGTTGTTCAGGTCCATATGATGGCATCCAGCTTACCTCCTGCCCTTGCATAAGTCCTGAATAAGCCAGAATTTTACCCATTGAGAGTACTCCCTGTCCGCCAAAACCGGCAATTATTATCTCTTCAGTCATTGTTGTTTAATTTTTAAAATTGGCAGTAATTGTACTAAATATTTTTCAAATCACCCATTGGGTATGCAGGAAACATGTTTTCAACCATCCAATCATTAGAAGCTGAAGGTGTCATTTTCCAACCCGAGCTACAGGTTGAAACAACTTCCACAATAGATGTTCCCTTTCCATTCAATGAGTTCTCAAAAGCTAACTGAATAGCTTTTTTTGTTTTACGTACGGCTGCCATAGTATGAACTGCCTGACGGGTTGCCAAACAAACACCATCGAGCTGTGCTAATAATTTAGTAATATCCAAAGGATTACCTGCTAAAGGAATGTCTCTCCCATTAGGCGATGTTGACGATTTCATTCCTTCCAGGGTAGTAGGAGCCATTTGTCCACCCGTCATTCCGTAAATACCGTTATTAATAAAAATAATGGCAATATTTTCGCCACGATTACATGCGTGAATAGTTTCGGCTGTGCCAATTGCAGCTAAATCGCCATCGCCCTGATAAGTAAAAACCAATTTATCCGGAAGTAATCGTTTTACCGCTGTAGCAAGTGCCGGAGCGCGACCGTGCGCAGCTTGTTGCCAGTCGATATCCACATATTTATATGCAAAAACGGCACATCCTACCGGAGCAATACCTATTGTTTTTTCCTGCAATCCCATTTCGTCAATTAATTCGGCAATAATTTTATGCACTACACCATGGCTACAGCCGGGGCAATAATGCATTGGAACATCGGTAATTAATTTTGACTTTTCATAAACAAGATTAGCCGGATTTATTATATCTGTTACATTCATGTTTAGTATCATTATTTAATTATACAAAATAATTTATTTCAGCAACTTCGATTTAAGTGCATCCAAAACCTCATTGGGCGAAGGTACAATACCACCCATGCGACCATAAAACTCAACAGGTACTTTCCCGTTTACAGCCAAACGAACATCCTCAACCATTTGTCCGGCACTCATCTCAACCGACATCATTCCTTTCACCTGTTCAGCTCTGCTTTTTAATTGCTCAGTAGGAAATGGGAAAAGTGTAATCGGACGTAAAAGTCCCACTTTGATACCTTCGTTACGAGCCAGGTCAACTGTTTTCTGACAAATACGAGCGCTAATACCGAATGCTACGAGGATGTAATCAGCATCTTCGCAAAGTATTTCTTCAAAAAGCACTTCGGTTTTCTCAATTTCACGATAACGAGCCTGTAATGTTAAGTTCAGTTCTTCCATCTCGTGTGCTTCAAGACGTAACGAATTGATTACATTCTGAGGTCTGTCAGGCGTTTTTCCTACAGTAGCCCATGGTGTGTTCTTTCTGATTTCCTCTTCAGTCCAACGCGGTGTAAATGGTGGCAAAACCACTTTTTCCATCATCTGCCCTATTACTCCATCCGTTAGCACCATAACCGGAGTTCGGTATTTAAACGCCAATTCGAATGATTTGACTGTAAAATCGGCCATTTCCTGTACCGATGCTGGTGCCAAAGCTATCATTTTATAGTCGCCATGTCCACCTCCTTTTACAGTTTGAAAATAATCGGCCTGACTGGGCTGAATTGTTCCCAAACCAGGACCACCACGCATTACATTTACAATAACGCAGGGCAATTCGGCACCTGCCAGGTAAGATATGCCTTCCTGCATTAGACTAACTCCCGGGCTCGACGACGATGTAAGTGCTTTTTTACCACATCCGGCAGCTCCGTAAAGCATGTTTATAGACGATGTTTCACTCTCGGCCTGCAACACCACCATGCCGGTTGTTTTCCAGGGTTCAAGCTCCATTAACGTTTCTAATATTTCTGATTGAGGTGTAATAGGGTAACCAAAATAGCCATCGCATCCACAGCGTATTGCTGCGTGAGCTACTGCTTCGTTCCCTTTCATTAATACAACCTCGTTATGTTGACCTTTACTCATTTTAATTTATAATTTCAAATGTTAAACATATTAATACGCAAAAAACAATTTGAAGGTTACATAAGTTTAACCTTATAAACTGTAATACATGCATCCGGACACACATTAGCACAAGCCGCACAACCTATACACGACTCACTATTAGCCATATGCGAAAAATTATATCCTTTGTTATTTGCCTCTTTTGACAAGGCTAATACTGTAGTAGGGCATGCAACCACGCAAAGATCACAACCTTTGCATTTTTCGATATCTACCACTACTGCTCCTTTAAATTTTGCCATAAACTTACAATTTATAATCTATTTACAAAGATAATGTTTTTTGGTACAATGCAAATAAGTGCATAATAATACACATTTAAACCAAAAACTTATCCTGCCATATTTTATTGTATATCTGATATTTAAAAACAATATAACAATATAAATGTTTAAACCAGTTCAATCACATTATATTAAAAAATTCATTAGTCATCAATACTGATTATGAATAAATCTATAAAATAACATTTTTACTTTCAATTTAATACTTAACAATCAAAAAACAGAATAATCGAATATGTTGAGCGATAACGAATCAATAAACATTTTAAAAATATTCTGTTATCCGATTTCATAATTCTATGCAAATGAAACACAGAAACTACAAATGATAAAGTAAATGGGGAAAAAACAGTGATTTTGGGGCAAAATAACGGTATTTGGGATAAAATAATGCTTTAAAAACGCTTCTGAGGCATAAAATTACCTATTACAAATATCAGTAAAGTTACAAAAGCTACATGTTTTCTTATTATTTGTTTGCTCAAATGCTATATTCGGGTCAAAAATCTCATCTATACAACTACTGAGGTTCTCAATAAATTCCTGTTCGTAGTTCTCGTAATTCAGCACTTCTGTTTTATTTTTCTTATCAAAAACGGCCACTTTAAAATCATCTTTAAATAAATTACGCAAATATATTATACCCGGAGTTATAGCTTTATTGTTCGAGTATTGTTTGTAAAGCATACCGTATAAAAAAGTCTGTAAAACATACCTTGGTCTGTTTTCTTTTGTTTTATCAAAAAGGTCGCACATTTCAGTAAATTCAAGCGAATCTTTCCCGGTTTTATAATCGAGCACACGTATATATCCGTCCTTTTCATCTACTCTATCAATTATTCCCTTAATATTCACATTACCCGCTTTTGCCGGATAGGTCATTTCGCATGGAAATTCTGTATTTAGAATTTTGAAGGGTGCCGATTGTTTATCGTATGCCAGAACTTTCAATATATACTTGCGTAAAACTGTGGCAATCATCAAATTTCTGCCCTCAATAGGCTGTAGTGCATCACCTGTTTTAAAAAATTCTGAAGCAAATGCTTTACGAATACTTAAATCAATTCCATATTCGTCACGTAATAAATCATCACATATCGGCATTGTTATTTCCCTTCCAATATAAGGATAGTATATATGCTCCATTGCTTTGTGAAAAATACTACCGAATACATTGTCCTCAATCGATTCCTGAACTTCATCTGCTTCGTTTAGCATTTCCACTTTCGATAAATAAAACTGCAACGGACAATCAATATAAGTTTTTATAGAACTGGCGGATAAATATTTCTTTTTCTCGTCAGTTGCGTAATAACGGGCCAGCTTTTGTTGTATCGGCAGCGTTTTCTGCACCTTAATCACCTTATTTTCAGCAAAAACCAAATTAAAATTAATTTGCTGTTCTTCTATTTTACAACCATACAAGTACTTCAATTGATTTAAAAAACGGCTAACTTCGCCCGATTGTAACCCATCCGTTCTTGAGTCGAAAATAAAATACAACTCCTTTGCATGCTGAATTAACCGGTAAAAATTATACGATGCGATAGCATCGGCCAATTCAAATGTGGGCAAACCAAAGCCCCTTCGCAACACGTTGGGTATAAACGAATTCTGACTGTGCTTTGCCGGTATAATTCCTTCACTAAACGATGTTATTATCAATCGCTCAAAATCCAAACCACGCGATTCTAACACACCCATTACCTGTAACCCATCAAGTGGTTCTCCCAAAAACGGAATGCTTTCACCATTGATTAATTGTTGTAATAATCGTCCCAAGGTATCTATACTCAACTGAAACCGGCTTTCATCTTTACCGATTACAGTTTGCAACCTGTTTACAGTCATTTTATATTGCAACATATAATCCCGTTCAATACTATACGGGGTTTCAGGTGTCGAAATGCTTTTCCATTCTACTATAAGTCCATCGATAACTGATTGTAAATAGGGTAACACTTCGTATACACTATCCGGAAACGAAAAAAGCCTGAATAAAAACTGATTAGCCGCAAATATTTCATCATCCACATAAATCCGGTTGTTAATAGTCATATCTTTTTGAATAGCGGCAATATCGTTTACATATAATTGCGAAACCAACTGATGGTTTAATACATCCGAAACACTTTTATGATAAAGGTAGCGTTTGTTTGAAGTAATCCGGATTCTACGATACATATCGAACAATAAACTTACAAAACCAGCAACAGGAGTATGCTGTAGTGGATATCCCATTGTAATATTTATCTTTTCAATACATTCAGGGAAAGCACTTAGCATCGGTAAAAGCAACTTTTCGTCGGGTAATATCACGGCAGTTTTCATCCAGTTATCCGTTAATTTACTGCTGTTTAAAAGCTCATACACGTATTTTGTCATCCCCACGGTTGAAGGAACACTTACCAGCTGAAAGTGTTTTTTCTGCAAATCTTCAGGTACTGGTTTTAATGGCAGACGCGATGGAAAATTTCTCAAATTATCAAGGCAATAATGTGAAGCAGGATTATCAGGATCACGCAAAAAAGCTGAATCGTAATCCCAATAAAAATCAGCCTGTTGACGTTTATTTAATTCCGACATAAGTGATTTTTCGCAAGGATTGAGTGCATTGAAACCAACAAAAACAAATTTTTTATCTCTCCATTCTTCAATTACCTGACCGTTTTTGAGTTTTTCTACCAGTACCCTACTAATCATACCGTCGGTAGCAAGGCCACTTTCAATTAAATCGGAAGTAAAGGCCTCGTAAAGTTCAGACATTATTTTCCAGGTCGACATATAGGTAGCTTTAAAATCCTGGTTATTCACCGGATTAAATGTTTTCCAAAACTCACGTATGGCCTCTATTTGTTCCGGAGTTAATGTATCGAACAATTGATCAATTTCATTAAGTTCTTTAATATTAATGTATAATTGATGTACGTCTACCAGATATCTATCTACCTCATTAAAATCGGCCAACAACATATCGCCCCAAAATACAAAAGTGTCAAAACTTTCGTCGGAACCACTTATTTTCTTATAATGTTCGTATAAGCGGAATAAGCTTTCAGTTCTATCAACACGTTGTAAATCTGATCCTGCTTGAAAGCAATCGTTTATGGTAATTATAGTGGGGGCAAAAAAAGTAGTTGTAGCTAACTCAGATAAATAATGTCGGAAAAACAGCCCGGCTCGTCTATTAGGGAAGACAAAAATGAAATCTGATATACCATTCGATTGTTTTTCGAGAAAAAGTGCGGCCACCCGCTTCAAAAAAATATTCATGCTTATTAATATTTATTCATCGCTGCTTTATATTGCTAAAATAGTATATTTTTGCACAAGAACTCTGCCTATTACTAAAAATATACCTACATATTTTGATATTAAATTATTGTGACTCAATTAACACACTTTAACTATAATAATTTGCAATTCATTTACTCGGGATGTATCTTTGAAACGTAAACAAACAGATAAATTTTTCATAGTTAAGGTTTAGGTTAAAATGTGGCAATGGGTGGCTGTGAAGTTGCCCATTGTGTTTTTTATATTCCGGGCTTGATTTTAATCGCATTTTATTCAATAATTAATACGGTTTAAACACTTAAATGCATAAAAAATGGATAATATCGGAGATTTTCTGTATCTTATATTGATTGTTATTGCCGGAGTTGGTGGATTACTGAAAAAAACCGGGAAATCCAAAAAACCGACTGCCGAAGAAGTGCTGGACGACGAACCAATAAACACTGGCGATATTTTAAGAGAACTGTTCGATATGAACAAACCTCAAACGCATCCCGAAGTTGAACCTCAAAAAAAATCGATTGCAATAAACGACGATGCTCTCTATTCGCAAGAAGTTATTCCATCCACTTTCAACAAAAGTGAAATAAAACCAATTGCAAAAAAGGAATCGAAAAAAACGACTGATAAAATTAAAGAATCAGAAATAACGGATGAAGTAAATTATTCCTTCGATTTGAGAGAGCTGAATGATGCAAGAGCGGCGTTTATTTCATCTGAAATATTTAATCGGAAATATTAATTTTTAAGTGCCTGTTCTAAGATTAATTGGCAAAAATAATTGGTTTATCTGAAAATTGCTCGTATATTTGTACTAATAAATAATTGAAAACGGGAGTTCCGGCTTATGTCGGAATTCTTTTTTATTTACACATATGTCTAACTTAATAAAATAAAATTATGGCAGTTACTTATATGACCGCAGAAGGTTATAAAAAACTGGTTGCTGAACTGAATGAATTGGAGAGTGTACAACGTCCTGCCATTTCAAAACAAATAGCGGAAGCACGCGATAAAGGCGACCTGTCTGAAAATGCTGAATATGATGCAGCCAAAGAAGCTCAAGGGCTGCTTGAAATGAAAATTGCAATGTTGAAAGACACTGTAGCTTCGGCACGTATGATAGACGAATCGAAAATAAATACCGACGAAGTGCAGATACTGACTCGCATAAAAATTAAAAACACAAAAACCGGACAGTTAATGTCATACATGCTTGTTTCGGAAAGCGAAGCAAATTTAAAGGAAGGAAAATTATCAGTAACCACGCCTATTGCAAAAGGGTTAATTGGTAAAAAAATTGGCGATAAAGCTACTGTGAATGTTCCATCAGGTGTTATGGAATTTGAGATTCTGGAAATTAGTTTATAAATACTATTATATTGTAATGACTATATTCAGTAAAATAATTGCCGGCGAAATTCCTTGTTATAAAGTAGCTGAGAACGACGATTTTTTTGCATTTCTGGATATTCGACCTTTAAATGCCGGCCATACGCTGGTGGTACCAAAAAAGGAAATTGATTATTTGTTTGATCTGGATGATACTACCTTATCAATGATGATAGTATTTGCAAAAAAAGTATCGGTAGCCATACAAAAAAGTATTGAATGTAACAGAGTTGGACTTACCGTTATAGGTCTGGAAGTCCCTCATGCTCACATTCATTTGATTCCAATTAATACAGAATCGGATATGAGTTTTCATAAAAAAAGGCCTGAAATAAGCCCTGATGAAATGAAAACAATTGCCGATAAAATTCAACAAAATTTTCATTTATGAAAATCAAATATAAAAGGAGAATAATTAATTATTCTCCTTTTATTTTATAAATGAACTTCCAGCAATGTTACTTCACTATTTGGAATTAATCCTATTTCATTGATACATGCCGGAATCAGAATGGTATCACCTTTGTTTACAGGAGTCTTTTGGGTGGCAGTTTCAACAATAAAACTACCCTCCAAACACATATATGCAACAAATGAATCTATTTCGCCATAATTTCGTGTCAGTGCTTGATCAAATTTTATTATATTGGTTGTGAAATATTCGCAACTAACCAACGGAACTATCTGATTTTCAAGCAACGAGTATTCTGTTTTCGGATTCAACGAAGCAGAAAAATTTATTACATCCAATGCTTCATCTGTATGCAATTCCCGTTCATTTCCGGCATCGTCAACCCGCTTATAGTCATAAATCCGATAAGTAATATCACTGCTTTGCTGAATTTCAGCAACTACCACACCTTTACCAATTGCATGTACTAAGCCTGCCGGAATAAAAAACACATCACCCGGCTTTACAGGCACACGCTGCAATAAGTCTTCTACCTTATCATTTTCCAGCGCATCCAGATATTCTTCGGATGTACAATCTTTTGAAAAGCCAATAATTAATTCCGAACCTTGCTCAGCAGCCACTACGTACCACATTTCTGTTTTTCCAAACGAATTATGTCGCTCAGCGGCTACTTCATCTCCCGGGTGTACCTGTATGGATAGATTTTCGTTGGCATCAATAAGTTTAAACAACAAAGGAAACATCAAACCAAATTCGTCGTATACTTTATCGCCAACTAATTCGCCCATGTAGATTTCAATAAGCTCCGTTAGGTTATTTCCTTCAAGAAAACCATTACTTACTACAGATTCATCGTTCTCGTAACCCGACAATTCCCAGCTTTCGCCTAATTTATCAGAATTATTATTCTTACCAAAAAGTTGATTTAAACGGCTACCACCCCATATTTTATCTTTCAATACAGGTTTAAACTTTAAAGGATACAACATATCTTATACATTTAAGGGTTTAAAAAAAGCAGGCAAAAATTATTCACCTGCTTATAATACCTATTTCTGATTTTACGAGTTTTTGCGTGCCAGGTTTTGCTCCCACGCCCAAGCGCTCTTCAAAGTATCCTCAACTGTTTCCTGAGCTGTCCAACCTAAAACTGTATTGGCATATGTAGGGTCGGCCCACACTTTTTCCACATCACCACTACGACGACCTACAATTTTATATGGAACATCCACGCCGGTTACTTTGGTGAATGAATGAATGATTTCCAATACCGAAAGACCTCGTCCGGTTCCCAGATTAAAGGTTTCTACCTGTGCTGTTCCACTTTGATTCAACATTCGTTTCACTGAAACAACATGTGCCTTGGCTAAGTCAACCACATTTATATAATCGCGTATACACGAACCATCAGGTGTATTATAATCATCGCCAAATACCTGCAATTGCTTTCTTAAGCCAATAGCCGTTTGAGTTACGAAAGGTAATAAATTATTTGGAACACCATTTGGTAGTTCACCTATTTCAGCCGAAGGATGAGCCCCGATTGGGTTAAAGTAACGCAGAATAATACTGTGCAGATCAGGATTTGCTTTCAGAGTATCATGAATTATTTCTTCACTGATTTGTTTTGTATTACCATAAGGTGATTGGGCTGGCTTTATAGGAGCCTGCTCAGTTACCGGAAGCACATCGGGTTGACCGTAAACTGTACAAGACGACGAAAAAACCAAACTTTTAATTTTATGTACCGGCATCAATTGTAAAATATTGATCAACGAAACAAGATTGTTACGGTAATACATCAATGGTTTTTCAACCGATTCACCCACAGCTTTATTGGCCGCAAAATGAATGATAGCATCAATATTCTGATATTTTTCGAACATGCGATCCATGCTCACATAATCGATACAATCAATATTTTCAAAGGCAGGACGCTTTCCTGTAATTTTTTCGATTCCGTTTAATACATCGATATTTGAATTCGAAAGATTATCCACAATTACCACTTCATAACCTTCGTTTTGAAGTTCAACAACTGTATGTGAACCAATGTAACCGGTTCCGCCCGTTACTAAAATTTTAGCCATAATTGTTTGTTATTTAAATAATTGATTTGGATATACACCTTTACGGATAAGTTCATTAATTTTAAGCACAACCTGTGGACGATCTTCGGCATAGGTTACACCAAACCATTTCGATGTAGTATCGAGCACTTTGCATGATGCTTTTCCGTCAACAATTAAATTATTAACTGCCAATGGTATATAAAATTCCGATTTAAGTTTTTGACCATTTTCAACTAAAAATTCTTTGAAGAATTCCATAGAATAATCAAAATAATCGGGTGTAAAGCCCCACATATTCATGGAAACAGGAGTATTTGCCGGAATAGACACTTCTTCTCCTTTTTCGTCGAGATATATAATTGCTCCGCTTTTTTCTTCAATGTGTGTACGTTCAACCACATTCAACAAATTACCATTTTCATCCACTACACATACACCACGACTAACAGAACCACTTTCGGAAAGTGTATTGCCTACATGGTAACCAACCATACAATATTCATTGGATTTTCCGGTAACCGATGTTAAGAAATCAGCAAGAACCTGAAACGATTCTTTACCATAAAAATCATCCGCATTAATAACTGCAAAAGGTTCTTTTATAACATCTTTTCCCATCAACACTGCGTGATTAGTGCCCCAAGGCTTTTCACGTTCAGGATTGTAAGTAAATCCTTCAGGTACACTGGTAATATCCTGAAAAACCACATCTACATCAATCAGGTTCTTGAATTTGTTTACCACTACTTCTCTGAAGTCGGCCTCAAAACTCTTACGGATAACAAAAACTACTTTTCCAAATCCGGCTCTTATAGCATCGTAAATGGAATAATCCATAATTGTTTCTCCATTAGGGCCAAGCCCATCTAACTGCTTCAATCCACCGTAACGGCTTCCCATGCCGGCAGCAAGCACAAATAATGTTGGTTTCATATTTTAATATTTGATTTTAAGCTGAATGAAAACACAATAACGTACTATTCAAACAATCGCTCAATCGGGTTTTTGAATTAAGAATATTTAATTATAGTTTTCAGCGCAAAAATACTCAAATGTTTCGGTTTATGAAATACCAATATCAATAACTAATCAGTTATTTATGAACACATATATAAAGTTGCTTACTGGCAATGGCTTACATGTTTTGTTGATAAAAATAATTCAGATACTGTTTGAAATCATACCAAAAAGTAATACTTTTGTTAAAAAACCATTTAAAATAATTATCAAAAAGGTGACACAATTATCAAAAAAGCAACTCTACATTTATTCATTTATTGGAATTCTGTTAATAGCAATTTTAATTACAATATATTTTTACAATCAACCGAAAAAAATAAAACTTCCCGAACGTGAAAATAAATATATTTCGTGTAATCAGCGTCAAAATGCCTCTGCACCCATTGAACCTGCAGATGTAATAGCTGATAAAAATGAAATTCACCTACTACATGCACAAGCCAATGGATTAAAAAAACCATTTGAAACTAATCTGGAATTCGACACAACGTACAAAAAAATGGTTGAAAAATTTGAATTAGTTGAATTAAAAGATAATCCACTTTACAGATTAAAATCACTAAAACATTCACATCCGTATTTAATACCTGAAGCAGTAAGTATGCTCGATGAAATTGCCGTACGCTTTAAGGAGCGATTAAAATCGGAAAAAATCGGCAATTACAGTTTTTTTCTTACATCAGTTCTTCGCACCGTTGAAACACAGGAAAAACTGAGTCGGCGTAACGGAAATGCTTCCGACCATACTGCTCATTATTATGGCACTACAGTGGATATTTCGTACAAACACTTTTACAATAACGACAACGATTCTATTGAACCAAAATGGGAGGTGATTCAGGCTTTAATGAAAACTTTGCTCGAAATGCGGAAAGAATGCAAATTGCTGGCTGTAAAAGAACGAAAACAATCGTGCTTTCACATTACAGTAGTTTGTTGTAAACCTACCGCTACCCGAAAAGAGGA
>RRZT010667054.1_pt1 | contig 36098 bp, 33 predicted proteins | sample 2165551 | NCBI WGS metagenome assembly RRZT01 (sample SAMN10456910, study PRJNA506462) | wastewater metagenome | biome: wastewater; feature: sludge; material: wastewater sludge; isolation source: wastewater sludge with Escherichia coli K12::gfp cells carrying plasmid... | place: USA: Moscow, Idaho...
CCTCACCCATTTCCCCAATGTCATCTCATGGCAGCCGATGTTCCGCGCGACCTCCGCGACCGGACGCCCGTTGTCAAGGACGAACTCCACCGCCTGAGCCTTGTACTCCGCCGTGAACGACCTACGAGTAGAACCCATACCGTGAAACCTCCCGGCTATCAAGGCAACCCACCCCACTGTCCACCGAACCGGGAACTATCCAAACCTCGACCGGACCGACAACATCGCGAAGACCAACCCCTCCAGGGCACCCCTGTCAACGCACTACACCAGCACGCTGAAATGCCCCCCGAGAAACACGGTAGAGCCACAACTAAACCCGCGCCACCCGAGCGGACGCCGAGACACAAATCCACCCGAACGGATGACCAGACACTCGAGCTGGAAGAGTCGTAGCCCCACCCACCCTCAAGCGCCGTCAGCCGGTGAAGCCCACGCCGAGAGCGTGGGCTTCACCCAGTTCGAGCGTCAGACGGCTGGGCCGCGATCGTCCGAGGCGTCATCCGATGCGTCTGCCGGTGGCTCGGCGGGCGGCTCGGGCGCGGCCGGGCTCGCCCATTTGCCGGGCACGGGGGCTCCACTGTCGGACAGTGGCGCGGCAACCGGCGCCGGCGGAACTGGCGCCGGCGGCGGAGGCGGGCTGGCGCCCCAGGCCGCGGGCGGCGGCGGCGCCATGGGCGCCATCGGCGGTGGCGGCGCCCCGAAATCACCTGGGGCGGGGGTCGCGGCATACCCACCGGGGGCGGGCGGCGCGGGCGGAGGCGGGGGCGCGGCATACCCACCCGGGGCAGGCGGCGGGGGCGGCGGTGCATACCCACCGGAAGCAGGCGGCGCGGGGGCAGCCGGGGGCGCGGCATACCCACCCGGGGCAGGCGGCGCGGGCGGCGCCTCGAAACTCGGTGCGGGCGGTGGCGCGCCATACCCGCCAGGCGGCGGGGGTGGCGCCTGTGCGGCTGCGGCAGCTCCCGGCGGCGGCGGGGGCGGTGGCGCGCCATAGCCGGGCGGCATCCCCGCCCCAGGCGCCGGCGGCGGCGCGGCATACCCGGCAGCAGCGGCTCCGGGCGGCGGTGGCGCGGCGGTCTGCAGCGCGAAGGAGGCGATCCCGCCCTGGGCTTCGAAGCCCTGCAGGGCGCTCATGATCCGGTCCCGTTCGGCGGAGTCGGCGGGGCGGCCGGTCGCGTCGAGGTAGGCGAGCAGGCCCAGGTCACGGAAGTGTTTGTCGGCCTGCTTGCCGAGCGCGGCCGGGCCGGCCATCCCCTGGTTGGTGAGCGCGGTGTCGGCCTTGGCGGCCAGGTCGGAGGCCGCAGCCTTGGCCTTGTCGAAGAATCCCATGCCCCCATGGTGGCCCCGGGGTCACCCGAATGGCCATGCTTTGCCGGCAACTCTCACGTCACACGGCGTGCCCCGCTAGGGTCGAGGGCGGCCCCTGCCCGCCAGTCACTCGAAAGGTCGCACCATGGCCATCCACGGCTCGCTCTTCCAGGAGTACCAGGAGAACCCCTCTCAGGACCCGTTCGTGCTGCAGAACAAGAAGATGCTCAAGATCTCGATGCAGTACGGGCCGGTCATGGCCAAGCTCGGCTCGATGGTGGCCTACCAGGGCGACGTGCGCTTCGAGAACACCGGCTCCGGCGGTCTGAACAAGATGCTCAAGGCCGCGGTGACCGGCGAGGGCGTCAAGATGATGCGCTGCACCGGCCAGGGCGAGCTGTTCGTGGCCGACGCGGCCAGCGAGATCCAGGTCTTCTACCTGGAGAACGACATGGTCAGCGTCAACGGCGCGAACGTGCTGGCCTTCAGCAGCTCGATCGAGTGGGACATCCACCGGGTGCAGGCCCGCGGCGGGATGATGGCCGGCGGCCTGTTCAACGTGTCGCTGCGCGGCACCGGCTATGTCGCGGTGACCACCAAGGGCGACCCGGTCGCGCTCGACGTGCGCGGCGCGCCGACCTTCGGCGACGCCCAGGCGGTCGTGCTGTGGACCAGCGGCGTCACCATGGACATCCGGGTCGACTCCGGGGGCCTGGGTTCGCTGCTGCGCGGCGGCACCGGCGAGATGTTCCAGATGGCCTTCGGCGGGCAAGGCTTCGTGCTGATCCAGCCGCACGAGGGTGTCGTCACCGGCGGCCACCAGCAGCAGCAACAGTCCGGTGGCGGCGGGATGCTTGGCGGCCTGCTGGGCAACTGACGCTCGGCAGTGCGCGAGTAACCGCTTGACTGTGCGGTTTTGCCGTTGTTCGAGGCCGATGTCACGCGAAAAGGCTCACGACTGTGCACTTTTCCCGAGGCTCGGCCCCCGGCGCGGGCCGTCGGATGGAATGGGGCGATCGAGTCACTCCCGGCCGGCGGCGTCGGCGCGCAAGGCGGTCTTGAGGATCTTGCCCACCGCACTCAACGGCAACACGTCACGGAACTCGACGCTCCTGGGGCACTTGTAGCCCGCGATGAGCGAGCGGCAGTGCGCCTGCAACTGCTCCGGCGTGACCGTCGAGTCCTGGCGTCGGACCACGACGGCATGCACGCGCTCACCCCATAGCGGATCGGGCACCCCGACAACAGCGCAGTCGGCGACCTCGGGGTGGCTGCCCAGGGCCTGCTCCACCTCGGCGGAGAAGATGTTCTCGCCGCCGCTGATGATCATGTCCTTGATCCGGTCGACGATGGTGATGAAGCCGTCCTCGTCACGGCGGCCCACGTCACCCGAGTGCAACCAGCCGTCGACGAGAGTGGTGGCCGTGTGCTCCGGGTCTTTCCAGTAGCCCTGCATCACCATCGGGCCGCGCATGAGGATCTCGCCGGGCTCGCCGGGCGGGCAGTCGGTGCCGTCCTTGCGGACGATCCGGATCTCGAAGGTGGCCATCGTCTGGCCCACGCTGGCGAGTTTCCCGGCATACGGGCCGTCGAGCACGTGCCGTTCGGGACGCAGCCGAGTGCTCGCGCCGCAGGCCTCGGTCATCCCGTAGTACTGCACCAGCGCGGCGTTGGGGAACGACTCGCGCACCCGGTGCAACAACGGGGCGCTGATCGGGGCTGCGCCGTAGGAGATCCGGCGGATGCGCTGCAGGACCGCGTCGTCGCGGGCGGGTGAATCCAGCACCATCGCCAACATCGACGGGACCATCATGATGTGAGTCACCTCGTGCCGGGCCGCCGCCGCGTAGAACGCCTCGGGTGAGAATCGGTCGACAAAGGTCTGGGTGCCCGCACCGGTGAGCATCCCCATGCAGGTGACCATGCCGGCCAGGTGGAACAACGGCGAGGTGTGCAGGTAGACCGCGCTCTCGTCCACCCCGTTCTCCCGCTCTTGGGTGATGCCGGCCAGCACGAACGCGCGGTGGGTGAGCATGACCCCCTTCGGCGGGCCGGTCGTGCCCCCGGTGTAGAAGACCCCGGCGAGGTCGTCGTCGGCCGGCTCCACCGGCTCGATCGGCTCGTGGCCAGCAAGGGTGGCGCGGGCCGCCTCATTGAGCACGAGGACGTCCGTGGCGGTGGGCACCTCGGTGCGGGCACGGACGGCGAAGTCGGCGAAGTTCTCGTCGGTGATGAGATAAGGCGCCCCGGAGTTCTCCAGGATGTAGCGCACCTCGGCCCAGGCCATCCGGGTGTTGATGGGCACGACCAAGCCACCGGCCCACCAGGTCGCCAAGAAGGTCTCGAGGAAGGCCGGCGAGTTGAGGAAGATCAGCGCGACCGGCTGCCCTGGCCGCAGCCCGCGCGCCTGCAACCCGCCGGCGATCCGGGCCACCCGGGCGACATACTCAGGCCAGGTATGCCGCTCCTCCCCCTGCACGATCGCCAGGCCTCTGGGGTTGATCTCCACCGCGCGGCGCAGCGTCGAGATCATCGTCATAGCTCCTCCTTGCGGGTGCCGGCGTTTCAAGCTCGTCAGTACCAGCGGATCGACCCGATCACACCGCCACACTCCACCCTAAGGATGCCTCCCGGCCTCCCGTACCACGCCTGCGTCACCCCGACGAACCCAGGTGGCAGCGTCTGAGCGAAGAAGGGAGCGTAGTCGTCCAAGAAGGTGCAGGTTGTGGGTGTGGTGAAGCCGACCAGTTGGACGACCACCCGGGCGCACGTCGACGCCGTGCAGCCGGCAGCGGGCCACATCGGACCTTTGCTCACGATCACTGCGCGCGTGGGCGTCGTGGACGTCGAGGAGCTGCTTCTCGACGTGGTCGAGGAGCTGCTTCGCACCGTGGTCGAGGAGCTCGGGCTCGTCGGCGCCGGGCTGCTCGGCTGCTGTGGACGAGGGCTGGTGGGCGCCGGGGCGGCCGGGGTCGGCGGTGGCGGCGTCGCCGTCCGTGTCCGCGTCGCCGGGCTGCGCGTTGCCGTGGCCGCTGTTGGCGCGACCTCGAGCTCTGGCGTCGACGTCACCGCCTGGGGCGCACTCGTAGGCACTGGGTCAGCCGCAACGCTGGTCGGCGGCGCCGTGGTCGTTTCGGGCAGACCCGACGACGTCGCGGATCCCGCCATGCCGAGAACGGTCCTGGGCCCGGCGACAGCGTCCGAGGTCGAGTCCTTGGGGCGGCCCAGGAACAGCCCGGCCGCGGCAGCCAGCAGCAGCGCAAGTCCACCGGCAAGCACTGGCACCACGGCGCGGCGCTGACGGGGCTGCGCCGAGGCTTCCGCCGTTGGCGCCGTCGAAGCAGTGGGCCCGGGATCAGCGGGGGTGTATGGGAGCGGCGGCCGCTCGCCGGTGGCGGCAGCCGCGTCGAGGTCGGCCCACAGCGCAGCGCGTGGAATCGTGCGGTGCTCGAATGTGATCGGCGGCGCCGGCTCGACATGCAGCACCGGCGCCCACCCGGGCGTGTGATCGAGGAATTCCGGAACCGCATCGATGAAATCAGGATCGGGGCGCTCGAGGTCGGCATCGGCGACCGTTGTGGTGGAGGCGATTTCACCCATCGGGACACTTGTGATCAAGACCGGGGGGTGGTCTCCAGCGACGGACTCCCCCGACGGATCCAGGATCTCCACAAGGCCCTCTTTCGTGTGGTGCTTGCCGCGCCAATTCTAGGCCGACAGCCACCTCACGAGAGTGTGTGTTTCACCTCGGCGATGCGCCCGAGCAGGCCGTTGACGAAGCCGGGCGACTCGTCGGTCGACATCGTCTTGGCCAATTCGACGGCTTCGGAGATGGCGACCGCGTCGGGCACCTCGTCGCTGTAGACGACCTCCCAGGTGGCCAGCCGCAGCAGCGCGCGGTCGACGGCCGGCATCCGCTCGACCGTCCAGCCCTGGCTGTAGGTCGCCAGCAACTCGTCGATCTCGGTCCAGCAGCGCACGACCCCCTCGACGAGGGTGACCGTGTAGTCGGCCAGCGGCGCCTGCGTCGAGGGCCGCGCCAGCCGCTCGATGAGCAGCGCCTGCACGTTGAGGCCGCGCTGGTCGGCTTCGAAGAGCAGCTCCAGCGCGCGCCGACGGGCCTTGGTGCGGGCGCCCACTCGTCAGTCGTTCACACGGCCGAGATACGACCCGTCGCGGGTGTCGACCTTGACCTTCGTGCCGGTCTCCAGGAAGAGCGGCACCTGGATCTGTGCGCCGGTCTCCAGCGTGGCCGGCTTGGTGCCGCCGGTGGAGCGGTCACCCTGCAGGCCGGGCTCGGTGAAGCTGATCTCCAGGACCACCGACGCGGGCAACTCGACATAGAGCGGCACCCCGTCGTGGGTGGCGACGATGGCGTTCTGGTTCTCCAGCAGATAATCGCTGGCCGAGCCGAGCACGGCATCCGACACATGCAACTGGTCATACGTGTCGGTGTCCATGAAGACGAAATCGGACCCGTCCTTGTAGAGGTACTGCATGGTCCGCTTGTCGACGTTGGCGGTGTCGACCTTGACGCCGGCGTTGAACGTCTTGTCGACGACCTTGCCGGACAACACGTTCTTCAGCTTGGTGCGCACGAAGGCCGGGCCCTTGCCGGGCTTGACGTGTTGGAACTCCACGACGGTCCACAGCTGGCCGTCGATGTTGAGCACGAGGCCGTTCTTGAGGTCGTTGGTCGTCGCCACGGGCGGTCGCTTCCTTCGGGTCGGGCCGGCATCAGGCCGGTATGCCGGGCACGCCGCGCCCGGGTCAGGTCAACTGGGGGTTCGGTCCAGTCTACGCGACGCCGGTATGCCGCCCGCTCACCCGCGGATGCCAGCTGCGCACCCACTCGACTGCCCGCTCAGACACCGATGGTCAGCGCGGCGGTGAAACCGTCCGTCGTCGAGCCGGTCATCGTGGCCAACTGCTTGGCGGCCCGGTCGTCGCGGAAGACGCTATCGGTGGCCAGGCTGGTCTGCGAAAGGTTGCGCACGCTCGCGGCATACCCGTCGGTGGCGTAGACGAGCCTGCTGTGCTGCTCGGGAAGCGCGATCTGGCTGGTCTTGACGACCTGCCCGGCTGCCGTGGCGTTGGCGACGCTCTGATAGACCTCGAAGTGGATGTGCGGCCAGCGCCCGGAGTAGCACCCGGGGTAGATCGTGCGGAAGGTGGCGGTGCCCGTGGCGTCGGTGGGCTGGATGCCACGCAGGTAGTTCTCGCCCGACAGCCCCTGGGAGTACATCGAGTAGCCACCGTCCCGGTCGCAGTGCCACAGGTAGACGGCCAGCCCGCTCTTGGGTGCCCCGGTCGCTTTGTCGGTCACGGTCAACGCGACGGTGAGCGGGATGCCTGCGGCCGTCGTGGTCGAGGCGCCGATGCTGCTGCGGATGTCCTGACGCACGATGCCGCTGTCGTCCAACACGTTCGGGCCGTTGGAGCCGTCACCCGGGTAGGGTCCGGCGGTCTCGGTGGGCACTTCGCCAGCCGCAGCACCAGCGGTCGTACCGACCGCTGCTCCGCCCGCGCTGGTGGTGCTGCCGGCCGCGCTGCTCGCGCCGGTCGCCGCCGAGCAGGCGGTCAGGGCGGCCACCCCGGCGGCCGCCCCTATGCCGGCAAGCAACCTCCGCCGGGACAGCAGCGTGGGGAGGTCGTAGAGCAGGCCGCGGTCCTCCTCGTCCACCGGCGAGCCGTCCGGATACACCCACCGGTCGAGGACGGTCGGGGCACCGAGTCCGACTGGGGCGCCGGGATCTTCGGTGGGTCGGGCAGAGCGGGTCATCGTCGTGTCCTTCGATCGCTGGATCCGGCTCCGGCCGGGTTTCCGGGAGTCTGGCAGCGCACCCCCGAGCCCCCGCTGAGCGCCGGCTGTGGGTCGGCTGTGCCGGCCCGGATCCCCCGAGCGGTTCTGCGGATCACCCGGTCGAAGCGGCATCCGAGCCGACGGCCGAGCCGGTCTGCGGGTCGCCGAGCACCGCGCGCTCCCGGCCGCGCACCGCCGCGACGAGGGTGTCGTTGACCGGGGTGGGCACGCCCAGCCGGGCGCCGAGGCGGCATACCGCGCCGTTGACGAAGTCGATCTCGGTGCGTCGGCCGGCGTCCAGGCTCTGCAACATCGAGGCCCGGAAGTCGGCACCGAGCCCAGCCCCGGCGCCGCGCCACACGGCCAGCGCATCGGTGGCGGACACCCGCACGCCCGCGGCCGCGGCAACCGCGAGCGCCTCGCGGACCGCGGCCTGACCGGCGGCCTCGAGCTCGGGCACGGCATACAGGGGCCCGTAACCCAGGCCGGTGATCGCCGCGAGCGCCCCGGTGGCCACATTGGTGAGCAGTTTGTCCCAGATCACCCCGGTGATGTCCGGGCTGACCTCGGTCGGGATGCCGGCGCCGGTCCACGCATCGGCCACCGCCTGCAACCGCGGCGACACCGGCCCGTCGAGCTCACCGATCACCGTGCGCTTGCCCGTCACGCCGGCGAAAACCCTTCCGGGGCCTTGTAATTGACCGCCCACCCAGGTGCGACCGGCGGCCACCCGGCGGGCACCGAACCGGTCGGTGAGGATCTGCTCGACACCGAGGCCGTTCTGCAGGGTGAGCACCAGGGTGTCCGGCCCGATGATGTCCTGCGCGCCGGCGAGCGCGGCAGCGGTGTCGGGGGCCTTGACGAGCACGAGCAGCAGCGGCACCGGCGCCATCCCGGTGCAGTCGGTGCGAGCCTGCAGCCGAGCGACACGCTCACCGGTGCCGTCGGCCACCACGAGACCGTCGCGCCGGATCGCCGCGACATGCTCGGCCCGCCGGGAGACGAGCACGACGCCCAGGCCGCTGAGCGCGAGCACCCCGCCGAGGGCCGTGCCGAGCGACCCGGCGCCGAGCACGCACAGATCGGGGGTCCGGGCCGGGCCCGTGCTGTCGGTCACCACGCCCACCCCTGCCGGCCGGGCCGGGTGCACCGGCTCACGCCGGTGCGCCCGCGGCCAACTGCTCCAGGACGAAGCTCATCGCGAGGGTGTAGCCCTGGGTGCCGCAGCCGGCGATGACACCGACCGCAAGGTCGGAGAGATAGGAGTGCCGGCGAAACGGCTCGCGGGCGTGCACATTGGAGATGTGCACCTCGCAGAAGGGCACCTGGATCGCGGCGAAGGCGTCGCGGATCGCGATACTCGTGTGGGTGAACGCTCCTGGGTTGATGATGACGAATGCCGTTCCGTCCGTGCGTGCTTCGTGCAGGCGGTCGACGATCGCCCCCTCGTGGTTGCTCTGGAAGCAGGCGACGTCGACCCCGGCCGCCCGCCCCTGGGCCACCACGCTCGCCTCAACGTCGGCCAGGGTGACGGTGCCGTAGATCTCGGGCTGTCGGGTGCCGAGCAGGTTGAGGTTCGGACCGTTGACGAGCAGGACGGACATCGATCTCCTTCCAGTCGGCCCGGCGGGCGCCGCGGCGCTCCTGCGCACCGCTGTCGCTCACGGGCCGATGGGCTTCGGCCAGCAACTCTACGGGTGCCGTGCGACGCGGGCGTGGCACCGCGCGCCGTCAGTCACCACACACCCGCTGGTATGCCGCGTGCAGCAGCCCCTCGTCGGGCCCCTCGAGCCGCCCCGGTCGGGCCAACCCGTCGAGCACGACGAACCGCAGCCGGGCCCCCCGGCTCTTCTTGTCGCGGCGCATCGCGGCCAGCAGCGCCGGCCACCGCGACCCATCCGGGTCGAGATAACCGACCGGTAGGCCGACCGAGGCGAGCACGCTGCGGTGTCGTGCCACGAGCTCGGGATCGGTGCGCCCCGCGAGCCGGCCCAGCTCCGCGGCATACACCAGCCCGATCGAGACGGCGGTGCCGTGCCGCCAGGTGTAGCCCTCGACCTGCTCGATGGCATGCCCGAAGGTGTGCCCGTAGTTGAGGATCTCGCGCAACGAGGCCTCCCGCAGATCGGCCGCGACGACCTGCGCCTTGACCCGCACCGAGCGGGCGACGAGCTCGGCGAGCACCGGGCCGGCGGGGTCGAGCGCTGCGGCCGGGTCGGCCTCGATGAGCTCCAGGGTGCGCGGATCGGCGATGAACCCGTGCTTGATGACCTCGGCCATCCCCGGGCGCAGCTCGTCGGGCGGCAGGGTGGCCAGCGTGTCGATGTCGCACACCACCCCGGCGGGTGGGTGGAACGCGCCGACGAGATTCTTGCCTTCGTCGGTGTTGATGCCGGTCTTGCCGCCCACCGCCGCGTCGACCATGCCGGCCAGGCTGGTGGGCACCTGCACGACGGCGACCCCGCGCAGCCACGTCGCTGCGACGAAGCCGGCCAGATCGGTCACCGCTCCCCCACCGACCCCGATCACCGCATCGGTACGGGTGAAGTCGGCCTGCCCGAGCTGGGCCCACAAGCCGGCGGCGACCGGCGCGGTCTTGGCCGCCTCGGCATCGGGTACGACCGCCTGGTATGCCGCGAGGCCGGCCCCGCGGCTTCCGTCCAGGATCGTGTCGGCTTGCTGGCGAACGGATTCCGTGCAGACGACGAGCACCTTGGCCACGCCGGCGGGCAACGCCGCGACCGCCTGGGCGAGAATGCCCCGGCCGACGAGCACCTCGTAGTCGGTGCCGACCGGCACCCGCATCGGCTCACCCATCGAGGCCCTCCTGGCCGGGCGCCGCAGCGGCCGGGTCGGCCGGACGCTCGGTGCGCAGCCAGGCGGCGATCACGTCGGCCACCTGGTCCGGAGTGCGCCCGGCGGTGTCGACGCGCAGGCCGGCGAGCCCTTCGTAGATCGGCCGGCGCGCCTGCATGAGGGTGACCCAGGTGCCCCGCGGGTTGACCGCCAAGAGGGGCCGGGACCGGTCGAAGCCGATCCGCTTGGCGGCGTCGGCGATCCCGACGTCGAGGAAGACCACTCGTCGCCCGGCGAGCCGCCCTTGCGTGCCCGGGTCGAGCACGGCTCCGCCGCCGAGCGAGAGCACGCCCGTCTCAGTCGCGAGGGCGTGGGCGACGGCGGCGCGCTCGCGGGCCCGGAAGCCGGCCTCGCCCTCGTCGGCGAAGATCTCGGTGATCGTGCACCCGGCGGCTTCTTCGACTGCGGCGTCGGTGTCGTGCCAGCTGACCCCCAACCGGGTCGAGAGCGCTTGGGCCGCAGACGTCTTGCCCGAGCCGGGTGGGCCGATGAGCACGACCAGCGGCCCCGGCTGCGTGCCCGGCCGGTCGGTGCTCACCACGAGCGCATCCGCTGCGGGATCGCAGCCAGGTATGCCGCGTGGTTGCGCGCGGTCTCGGCGACCGAGTCGCCGCCGAACTTCTCCAGGCACGCCTCGGCGAGCACGAGGGCGACCATCGCCTCGGCGACGACGCCGGCGGCCGGCACGGCGCACACGTCGGAGCGTTGGTGGATCGCTTTGGCCGGCTCGTCGCCGGCGATGTCGACGGTGTCCAGGGCGCGCGGCACCGTGGAGATCGGCTTCATCGCGGCGCGCACCCGCAGCAGCCCGCCGACCGACATGCCGCCCTCGGTGCCGCCGGCCCGGCCGGTGCGGCGGCGGATCACGCCGTCGGGGTCGCGTTCCATCTCGTCGTGGGCGACGCTGCCGCGGCGGGTGGCGGTGCGGAAGCCGTCACCGACCTCGACCCCCTTGATCGCCTGCACGCTCATCAATGCCCCCGCCAGCCGGGCGTCCAGGCGTCGGTCCCAGTGCACGTGGGAGCCCAGCCCGGGCGGCAGGCCGTAGGCGAGCACCTCGACCACCCCGCCGAGGGTGTCGCCGTCCCGCCGGGCAGCCTCGACCTCGGCGACCATCGCCGCCGAGCCGGTCGGCTCGAAGGCGCGCACCGGGTCGGCGTCCAACGCCGCGACGTCGTCCGGGCCGGGCAGCGGGGCGTCGTCGTCGACGGCCGCGCCTCCGATCGCGACGGTGTGCGACACCAGCCGGATGCCGTAGGCCTGCGCCAGCAGCCGGGCGGCCACCTCACCGAGGGCCACCCGGGCGGCGGTCTCGCGGGCCGAGGCCCGCTCCAACACCGGCCGGGCGTCGTCGAAGCCGTATTTCTGCATCCCGACGAGATCGGCGTGCCCCGGCCGGGGCCGGGTCAGGGGCTTGTTGCGGGCGATCTCCTTGTCGGCGTTGACGTCGTCGGCCGCGGCATACGCCTGCGGGTCGACCGGCTCGGGGCTCATCACGGTCTGCCACTTGGGCCACTCGGAGTTGCCGATCCGGATCGCCACCGGCGAGCCCATGCTCACCCCGTGCCGCACCCCGCCGAGGAAGTCGACCTCGTCCTGCTCGAAGGCCATCCGCGCGCCCCGGCCAAAGCCGAGCCGGCGCCGGGCCAGCGCCACCCCGAGGTCGGCCCGGCTGACCGCCACCCCGGCCGGCAGGCCCTCCAGGACCGCGACGAGGGCCGGGCCGTGCGACTCCCCGGCAGTGAGCCAACGCAGCATGCCGGTGATCCTTTCACGGGCCGGTATGCCGCCCGGCCACCGACTCGGATGCCAAGACGTCACGGGGCCCCGCTGGGGCCCGGCCGGTCGACGACGGGTGCCTCAGCTCGGCACGAGCACGACCCAGAGCGCCCCGAGCAGGATGTAGGGGCCGAAGGCGATCTCGGTCTTGAGGGTGATCTGGCGCAGCGCGAGGCGCACGAGCATGACCAGCGACCCGATGACGAAACCCGCGGCGATCGCCAGGAGCGGCTGGCGCCAGCCGAGGAAACCCAGCAGCAGACCGGTGATCGAGCCGAGGACGAGGTCACCGAAACCGAAGCCACCGAAGGACGCCAGCACAAGCACGAGGTAGACGACGAAGACCCCTGCGCCACAACACACTGCGCGCAGCAGCGCCCCCCATTCGCCGGTGCCCAGGGCGGCGACGACGAGCAACGCGCTGACGGCGCCGAGCATCGGCATGGTGAGCCCGTGCGGCAGCCGGTGCACGTCGGCGTCGATCCAGAACAACGCCACCCCCGCCCAGCCGTAGACGAGGAAGGCCGGCAGCAGGGTGCCGCCGCCGATGCCACCGAGGCGCCAGGCCAGCAGCCCCCAGACGACGGGCAGGGCTGCCACGACGAGCCAGCCGGCCGGTGGCAGCGGCCCGGTCTCGTCCTCCTCGATCCGGTAGCCACCGGTGCTCAGCTCGCGGCGCAGCCACCAGCCCAGTGGAAGGGCGGCGAGCATGCAGCCGAGCACCAACCACCACGGCCCGGTGCCGGCGCCGGCCCGTAGGTCGACATTCACGGGCGGACCTCCGTCATCGGCTGCACGACTGGTCGCACGCCATCGAGTGCGGCGGCCAAGGCGGCACGCATCGGCTCGATCGGCGCCTCGTGCCCGGTCATCAAGCGCACCTGCTCACGCGCCTGGTGCAGCAGCATCTCGGTGCCGGGCACGGCGGCATACCCGAGCTGCGTGGCCGCCGCGAGCAGGGGGCTGGGACCCTCGCCGTAGACGCAGTCGAGCACCGCGCGGCCCGGCCCCCCGTTCGGCAGGCGCCCCACCAGACTCCCGTATGCCGCGCCGGGAACGGTGCCGATCACGACGTCGCAGCCATGCGGCCAGTCGCCCATCGGCGCGCTCGCGGCCGGCACACCGAGTGCGGCAGCGAGCTCAAGGGTCTTCGCGCGAACCGACTCACGGACCATGAAAGTGACCCCAGCGGCGCCCAACTCGGACAAGGCGGCCACCGCCGAGCGGGCGGTCGCCCCGGCGCCGACGACCACCGCTGACCCGATGGTGGTCACCCCGGCGGCCCGCAGCGCCTCGACGATGCCGTGGACGTCGGTGTTGTGGCCCGACCAGCCGACCTCGTCGCGGATCAGCGTGTTGATCGACCCGACGCGGGTGGCCAGTGGCGCGGCGGTGTGCACGACCTCGAAGGCGACCTCTTTGAGCGGCATGGTCAGTGACAGGCCACGCCACGATGCGTCGAGCCCGGCCACGTGGTCGCGCAGCTCGTCGGCCTCGACCCGAGCGCGGTCGTAGCTCCACTCCCGCAGCCCGAGCGCCTGGTATGCCGCGCGGTGCAGCACGGGTGAGAGGGAGTGCTCGATCGGGGAGCCACGCACCCCGGCCCGCCAGGTCACCTCGAGCACTTGCCCTTGTTCTCCGGCCGGTTGCACCAGGTCTGGAACTCGAGCACGAGAGCGTCGTGTTCGGCCTGGGTCACGGCGAACTTGGTCTCGCCGGTCTCGGGGTTGACGGCGACGAAGAAGAGCCACGGCCCGTCGGCCGGGGCCAGGGCTGCCTCGATGGCCGACAGCCCCGGGTTGCCGATCGGTCCGGCGGGCAGGCCGTCGCGGGCGTAGGTGTTCCACGGGTTCGGGTCGGCGCGTTCGGCGTCGGTCGTCGTGATGGCGCGTTTCTTCGCGCCGTAGCTCACCGTTGAATCCAGTTGCAGGCGCATCGGTTTGGCCAGCCGGTTGGCAATGACCCGGGCGACCTTCGGCCGGTCCTCGTCGCGGCGGGCCTCGGCCTCGACGATGCTGGCGATGACCATGACCCGTTGGCTGTCCTCGGAGTCGAGCCCGAGTTTGGTCAGCTGCGCCCGGGCCTTGGCGATCATCGTGCGCAGCTGGGTCGTGGGGGTGTCCTTCGCGGTGAACTCGTAGGTCGCCGGGAAGAGGTAACCCTCGACGTTGCCCTTGGCGTCGGCCGGCAGCCCGATCGCGGTGGTGTCCTTCGCGGCCGCCTCGTATGCCGCCACCGGCTGCCCCGTCGCCTTGCTGAGCGTGGCATACACCTCGGAGGCCCACAGGCCTTCCCGGATGACGACCTTCTGGCTCTGCCGGTTCTTCGGATCGACGAGGATCGCGAGTGCGTCGACGGCGCGCATCTGGGCCTTGAGCGCGTAGTCGCCCGGCTGGATACCGGCGGCGCGCGGATCGGCGTTCGCGGCGTCGACGAAGGCCTGGGCGGTCTTGATGACGCCGGCCTTCTCCAGCTTGCCGGCGATGGCCCGACCGGTGTCGCCGTCGGCAACGGTGAAGAGCACGGCGTCGGTGCCCGGGCCCGGGTAGTCGCCGCTGTCGGTGCTCGAGGTGACCAGCGGGCGCAGCAGGCTGTAGCCGAGGTAGCCGGCTCCCGCGACGAGCCCGAGCGCGATGAAGAGCACTGCGAAGCGGCGGGCGCCGTGACCGCGTTCGCGTTCCCGAGCCCGCCGGGCCCGGCGGGAGTCCGCCTCGGCCCCGAAGCCGAGTTCGTCGTCGACCCCGCCGTCATCGCCCAGGTCGTAGTCGTCCTCGTCGGCGTACTCGCCGACGTGGTGCTCGAGGTGGTCGTCGTCGTGATAGGCCAAGGGTTCGGGTGCGCCAGGTTCGAGGTATTGATCGAAGACCTCGTCGCCCCCGTGCCGGGGGTTGCTGGGGCCGGTCATCCTCGATCCTCTCTGCGGGTGCGTCGCCTCCCACGCATCGCCGGGCCGACCTGCTGGCCCGGCTCTGCGCCGGTCGCCCGCTCCGCATCGAGCGCGCCCTGCAGGATGAGCACCGCCGCCACCTGATCGACGACCTCTCGGTGGGCGCGCCCCGGACGCCCGCTGTCGTGCAGTCTGCGATGAGCGGCCACCGTGGTGAGCCGCTCGTCCACCAACCGTACGCGTGCCGGCGCGATCCGCCCAGCAAGTGCGGTCGCAACGGCCTGGGCGCGTCGGGCCGCCGGACCCACGCTGCCGTCCATCGACAACGGCCACCCGACATACACCAGGTATGCCGCGTGCTCCCCGACGAGTGCCGCGAGCGCGGCCACCGTGGCCTCCGGCAGCCCGTCGGCCGACCCCTGGTCGACGGTCCCGGGTGTGTCGCCGGGCTGCACGGCCAGGGTGCGCACCGGGGTTGCCAGGACCCCCTCGGGGTCGCTTTGCGCGACCCCGATGCGCACCGCCCCGACGTCGACCCCGAGGCGCACCCCACGCGGTGCCGAACGCGGGGCCGGCGGGGTGTCGGGCACCCTCAGCCCTGGCTGCGCAGGTGGTCCTCGATGGCCCCGAGCGCCGCCCCCATCCGGGAGGGGTCCGAGCCACCGCCCTGGGCGAGGTCGTCCTTGCCGCCGCCACCGCCGCCGAGCACCGTAGCCGCCAGCCGCACGAGGGCACCGGCCTTGACCCCGGCCGCTCGGGCGGTGTCGTTCGTCGCGACGATGACGGCCGGCTTGTCACCGGTGGCCGCGGTCATGGCCACGACCACCGGCCGGTCGGTGCCCAGACGGGAGCGCACGTCGAGCACGAGGGTGCGCAGGTCGTCTGCCGCCACCCCGACACCGGCATCGTGCGTCACCAGGCGGACCGGGCCGATGTCGCGGGCACTCGCCACGAGCTGCGGTGCGACGGCGAGCGCCTGCGCCTGGCGCATCGCGGCGATCTCGCGCTCGGCATCCTTGAGCCGGGTGAGGATGCCGTCGATCCGCTCCGGCAGCTCCTCGGGGCGGCCCTTGAGCACGTCCGTGAGCTGCCCGACGATGGCGTGTTCGCGCGCCAGGAAGGTATAGGCATCGGCTCCGACGAGGGCCTCGACCCGGCGCACTCCCGAGCCGATGGACGCTTCGCCGAGCAGTTTGATCACGCCGAGCTGACTGGTGCGCGCGGTGTGCGTGCCACCACACAGCTCGCGGGCCCATTCGCCGACTGAGACGACCCGCACCGCGTCGCCGTACTTCTCGCCGAACAGTGCCATGGCCCCGGACTCCCGGGCCTGCTGCTGGGTCATCACCTCGGCATGCACCGGCAGGTCGTCGAGCAGCACCTGGTTGATGTAGGCCTCGATGTCGCGCAACTGGCTCAGCGGCACCGCGTGCTGGGCGTTGAAGTCGAACCGGAACCGCCCTGGACCGTTCTCGGAACCGGCCTGGGTCGCCGTCTCGCCGAGCGCCTCGCGAATCGCCTTGTGCACCATGTGGGTCGCCGTGTGCGCCCGGGAGATCGCCCGGCGCCGGGCGAAGTCGACGCTGGCCTGAGCGCCCTCGCCGACCCCGACCTCGCCACTCACGACGACCGCGCGATGCACCGACAGCCCAGTGAGCGGGGCCTGCACGTCGCGCACCTCGACGACGGCCCCTCCCGCGAGCTCGATCCGGCCGCCATCGGCCAGCTGCCCGCCGCCTTCGGCGTAGAAGGGGGTGCGATCCAGGACCAGCTCGATCTGCTCGCCGGTGCCGGCCGAACGCACCGCGGCGCCATTCTGGATGAGCCCGACCACCGTTGCCTCGGAACGCAGTTCGTCGTAGCCGGTGAACTCGACGACCCGGCCGAGAGCGTCGGCGACCTCCCGGTATGCCGAGGTGTCGCAGTGCCCCGTCTTCTTCGCCTTCGCGTCGGCCTTGGCCCGCTCCCGCTGTTGCCCCATGAGCCGACGGAACCCCTCCTCGTCGACCGACACGCCCTGCTCGGCGGCCATCTCGAGGGTGAGGTCGATCGGGAACCCGAAGGTGTCGTGCAGCTCGAACGCCTCGTCACCGGACAGCACCGGCACCGCACCCCTCGCGCCGGCCTCCGCCTTGAGCCGCGACACGGCCCCGTCGAGGATCGTCGTGCCGGAGGTGAGGGTGCGCCGGAAGGCCTCCTCCTCGGCATACGCAATGGCACTGATCCGGGCGAAGTCGGTGCGCAGCTCGGGGTAGGACCGACTCATCTTCTCCATGCTCACCGGCAGCAGCGCCGGCAGCGCGGGCTCCTCGTAGCCGAGCAGGCGCATCGAGCGCACCGCCCGGCGCAGCATCCGGCGCAGCACATAGCCCCGGCCCTCGTTGCCCGGCACCACGCCATCGCCGATGAGCATGAGCGAGGAGCGCACGTGGTCGGCGACGACGCGCAGGCGCACGTCGTCGGGATGGGTGCTGCCGTCAGCCGCACCGGGGGCACCGTAGGTCTTGCCGGCCAGGCCGGCCGCGACATCGATGACCGGGCGGATCTCGTCGATCTCGTAGACGTTGTCGACGCCCTGCAACACGACGGCCATCCGCTCCAGTCCCATGCCGGTGTCAACATTCTTGGCCGGCAGGTCACCGAGAATCTCGTAGCCCTCCTTGGCCCCGCCCTCCCCGCGGATGTTCTGCATGAACACGAGGTTCCACACCTCGAGGTAGCGGTCCTCGTCGACCGCCGGGCCGCCTTCCTGGCCGTAGTCGGGCCCGCGGTCGTAGTAGATCTCCGAGCACGGCCCGCACGGGCCGGGCACTCCCATCGACCAGAAGTTGTCCTTCATCCCCCGGCGCACGACCCGATCGGCGGGGATGCCGGTGTGCTTGACCCACAATGCGGCGGCCTCGTCGTCGTCGTCGAAGACGGTGACCCAGAGCCGCTCCGGGGCCATCCCGTAGCCACCGGACTCGATCGAGCCGGTGAGCAACTCCCAGGCCAGCTTGATAGCGCCCTTCTTGAAGTAGTCGCCGAACGAGAAGTTGCCGTTCATCTGGAAGAAGGTGAGGTGCCGGCTGGTCTTGCCCACCTCCTCGATGTCACCGGTGCGCACGCACTTCTGCACGCTGGTGGCCCGGTCGTAGGGCGGGGTCTGCTGGCCGAGGAAGTACGGCTTGAACGGCACCATGCCGGCGTTGACGAACAACAACGTCGGGTCGTCGTAGAGCAGCGGGGCGCTCGGCACGACGGTGTGGCCCTTGTTCTCGAAGAAGGCGAGCCAACGGCGCCTGATCTCGGCGGTCTCCATAGGGGTGTCTCTCTTGGTGGGCAGGGTCGGGTGCAGGAATCAGGGAGGGGGGCGGGTGAGGGCGGGCCCTGCTCACCCCCTGGGAGCTCGCCACCGGGCGGGGTCGTCGAGCAGGTCGTGCGTGGCCTGCGGGTCCAGGCGGGTGTCGGGTGGCGCGGCATCCAGACCGAGGGCCAGGCGCAGTTGCCCTTCGCGTTCCTGCATCCCGGCCCGGACGTCGTTCCAGAAACCCTTGACCTGCTCGGCGGCACCGGCCGGCGGCGCGGTCCGCGGCGTCTTCTCAGCACCGGCCGCGGTGTGGGTCGGGGTGGAGGTGGGTGTGGGGGCGGACCCGGCATACCGGGCCGCCTTCGCGATCACCACGCCGACCGCGGCGCCGACGGTCACGGCGAGCAGCGCCTCGGCGACCGGCTCGGGCAGCAGCGGCCGCATCAGGACCCCCTGGCCTTGCGCCGCACCGCGATCGCCGAGCGGACCCCGTAGCTGAACGCGGCCACCCGCACCAGCGGGCCGCCGAGGGTGGCGGCGAACAGCGAGGTGAGCGCGCTGGCGTTGGCACTCATCGACGCCAGGTTGGTCGTCACCGTGTCGACCCGGGCCAGTTGCTCGTTCGTCGTGCTGACCGTCGCGGTCACTTCGCCCAGCAACGGCACACTGCCGTCGGCCAGGCCCTTGACCCCCACCCGGGTCTCCTCGAGGATCTCGCCGGCCTTGCCGATCAGCCCACCCAGGCGGATCACGAGGTAGGCGACCGTCAACGCGAGCACGGCAAGGGCGATGTCGCCTACGGAGATCTCTGCCACACGCACCCGGTCAATCTAGCCGACCGGGTCCTCCCCCGAAGTGCGCTCGGAACTCGGCGCCGGGTCGGTGCCTGGGCCGGTGGCGCGGAGGCGCTCACGCAGCCACGTCCAGCGCGGCCCGAGCCGGGCCTCGAAGCCCCGGTCGGTCGGGCGGTAGTAGTCGACCTGCCCCTGCAGGTCCTCGGGCAGGTACTGCTGGGCGGCCACCCCGTCCGGCTCGTCGTGCGCGTAGACATAGCCGCGGCCGTGCCCGAGGCGCTCGGCACCGGCATACCCGCTGCCGCGCAGGTGCACCGGCACCGGCCCACCGCGGCCGGCACGCAGGTCGGCGACCGCCTCGTCGATGCCCCGGTATGCCGCGTTCGACTTCGGCGCGAGCGTCACGTGCACGACGGCCTGGGCCAGCACGATCCGGGCTTCGGGCATCCCGATCTGGGCCACCGCATGCAGGGCGGCGACGGCACTGTGCAGCGCGGTGGGGTCGGCCATGCCGACGTCCTCACTGGCGGCGATGACGATCCGCCGGGCGACGAACCGGGGGTCCTCGCCGGCCTCGAGCATCCGGGCCAGGTAGTGCAGGGCGGCGTCGACGTCGGAGCCACGCATCGACTTGATGAGAGCCGAGGCCACGTCGTAGTGCTGGTCGCCGGTGCGGTCGTAGCGGACCGCCGCCTGTGCGACCGCGCGCTCCACGTGCGCCAACGTCACGGGTAACGGGTCTGCGGCAGAAGGCATCTCACGGCCCACAGGGTGTTCGTCGAGGGCCACGCCGGCGGCCGCCTCGAGGGAGGTGAGTGCCCGGCGAGCATCCCCGCCGGCCACCCGCACGAGGTGTTCGCGGGCCGGATCGGCGAGGGTGAAGACCCGATCGAGGCCGCGCTCGTCGGCCAGCGCAGCGTCGATGACGGCCCGGACGTCGGCGTCACCCAGGGGGGTCAGGGCCACGAGCACCGACCGCGACAGCAACGGCGAGATGACCGAGAACGACGGATTCTCCGTCGTCGCGGCCACGAGGATGACCAGCCGGTTCTCCACCCCGGGCAGCAACGCGTCCTGCTGGGCCTTCGTGAAACGGTGGATCTCGTCGAGGAAGAGCACGGTATGCCGCCCGTACAGGTCGCGTTCGCGGGCCGCGGCGTCCATCACCGCGCGGACGTCCTTGACCCCGGCGGTCACCGCGGACAGTTCGACGAAACGCCGGCCGGCCGCTGTCGCGACGAGGTGCGCCAGCGTGGTCTTGCCGGTGCCCGGCGGCCCCCACAGGATCGCCGACACCGGCCCGGCCGCCCCGGCGGCGCCCTCGATGAGGCGCCGCAGCGGGCTGCCGACCTGCAGCACCTGCCCCTGACCGCGCACCTCGTCCAGCGTGCGAGGCCGCATCCGCACCGCCAACGGGGGCGCCAGGTCGTGCTGCTCGACTGGGCCTGAGGTGCCGGCCTGATCTCGGCGCGCTGCAGCGAACAGATCCTCGGGTGCTCCGCTCACCCCCTGCTCCCTTCCCGTGCTGAACGTCCACTGGCCACCCGGTGGGTGACCGGCTATCGGGAGCGCCCATTGTGGTGCTCTGGGAGTGCTGGCCGAACGCCCCCTACCGGCGGCACCGAAGGGCCGATCCGCGGCCCGACACGTCAATGAGAGGCTATCTGCCGTGAGCCGTGCCCAGCCTCCCCGCGAAACGGCGCTCGCGCGCTGGGGTGCGGTGACCGCCCGGCGCCCGCTGCTCGTGGCGCTCGTGTGGGCCGTCATCACCGCCGGCGCGTTCCTCGTCGCGGTCGCCGGAGTGGGCGGGCAACAGTCGCTGTTCCAGCGACTCACCAACGGTGACCTCTCGGTGTCCGGCGAGGCGAGCACCGCCCGCGACCTCATCGAACGGCTCGAGCCGACCGGCAGCGCCGTGCTGCTCATCGTCGACGGGGTCGACCTGCGCTCCCCGGCCGTCGCTCGGACGGCGGGGCAGGCAGCGGCCGAGATCATCCGACTGCCCGGGGTGGCCACCGCCGCGAACCCGTTCGTCTTCCCGCAGGGCCCGGCCGATCCGCGGGCCATGGCCTTCGTCGCCGGCGGCTCCCTGGACTCGGGCAGCTTCGCGATGGTGAGCACGCTCGCCGGCGGTCAGTCCGAGAGCGCGCAGCAGCAGGCCGAGCAGGCCGTCCGCGCGGCATACGACCGACTGGTGCAGGCGCTGCCCGGCGCCCGCGGGTCCACCGGCAGCGCCACCGCGTTGGTCGACCAGATCATGGCCCAGGTGGAGGTCGATCTGCGCGCCGGCGAGGGCATCGCGCTGCCGCTCAGCTTCCTCGTCATGGTCATCGTCTTCGGCGGCTTCGTCGCCGCCGGGATGCCGATCATCGGCGCGATCGCCTCGATCGGCGGGGCGCTCGCGGCGCTCTACGGCTTCACCTACGTCATGGACATCGAGGCCGCCGTCGTCAACGTCGTCACCCTGCTCGGGCTGGCCCTGTGCATCGACTACGGCCTGCTCATCGTCTCCCGGGCCCGGGAGGAATTGCGGGCCGTGGCGCGCGGTCGCCCGGCCAAGGAGCTCACTGACACCGAGATCCACGCGGCGATCTCGCGCACGGTCGCCACCGCGGGACGCACCGTCTTCTTCTCCGGGGTCACCGTGGCCATCTCGCTGGCCGGTCTCATGGTCTTCGACGCGCAGATCATGCGGGCCATCGGCGCGGCCGGCATGTCGGTGGTGCTCATCGCGATGGCGGTCGGCATCTCGCTCGTCCCGGCGATGTGCTCGGTCTCGGCGCACCGATTGCTGGCTCGGGGCACTGAGACCTCGCCCGACGAAGGGGTCTTCTCCCGCCTGGCGCGTGGGGTGCACCGGGTGCCCTGGCTGGTCTTCCCGGTCGCGATCGGGGCCTTGGTGCTGCTCGCGGTGCCCACCCTGTCAATGCGGGTCACCTCCTCGGGGCACCAGCTCATGCCGGTCGGTTCGGGGCAGCGCGACTTCTTCGACCGGCTCGACACCGAGTTCCGGCCGCTCGGGGCACCGGCCGCGACGGTGGTGGCCCGCACCACTCTCGCCGAGGCGCAACGCTGGGCCGGTGAGTCCGTCGCGACGCTGCCCGGCGTCACCGGCACCTCGGCGCGCGCCTTGGACGGCGAGTATGCCGTGGTGTCCGTGCAGATCGCCGAGCACGACATGTCCGACCCGGCCCGTGCCCTCGTGACGAGCCTGCGGGAGCAGCGACCCGCCTTCCCGACCTGGGTCAGCGGGCAGGCGGCCGGGCTCGCTGACTTCAATGCCGCGATCGCCGCTCGCGCGCCGTATGCCGTCGCGTTCGTGGTGCTCGCGACGCTGCTGTTGCTCTTCCTCATGACCGGTTCCGTGGTCATCCCGGTCAAGGCGCTGATCCTCAACGTGCTCTCGCTCGGGGCCTCGCTCGGCGTCGCCACCTGGGTCTTCCAGAACGGGCACCTGGAGGGCCTGCTGGGCTTCACCTCCACCGGCGCGCTCGAGTCGCTCATCCCGCCACTCGTGCTGGCCCTGGGCTTCGGGCTGTCGATGGACTACGAGTTGTTCCTCATCTCGCGGATCGCCGAGCTCTACCACTCGGGCGTGGAGAACAACCGCGCCGTCGAGCTGGGCCTGCAACGCTCCGGTCGGATCATCACCAGCGCCGCGCTGCTCGTGGTCATCGTCTTCGCCGGCTTCATGGCCGGCAAGATGCTCATCATCAAGCAGACCGGTGCCGCGCTGACCGCGGCCGTGCTGCTGGACGCCTCGATCGTGCGGATGCTGCTCGTGCCCGCGACGATGGAGTTGCTCGGCGAGTGGAACTGGTGGGCGCCCGGGCCGCTACGGCGGTGGCACGCCCGGCACGGCATCGCCGAATAGCCCTGCCGGCCAGCCGGGCCGCACCGCGCAGCTCAGTCCAATGGTGCCGACCCGATCAGTCCAGCGGTGCCAACCCGATCGGATTCGGATGCGGCAGCAAGCCGCTGGCCTGCACCTGCAGCGCCGTCACCCGCAATCGCTCCAGCAGCCGGGCGCGATCGGCGGGGCCGAGGGCGGCATACGGGGCCTGCGCGAGCGCGTCGGTGCGCCGCTCCACCTCGGCCCGCACGGCCAGGCCCTGCTCGGTCACCGTGTCGGCCGCGAGCAGCCCACGCTCGCGCAGCCGATCGCGAGCGGCGTCCCACTCCGCGTCGGTCCACCCCCGGTTGGGTTGCACGCTGGCCCGGCCGATCGCCCCGCACGCATCGACCAGGGCGAGCACCTCGACCGGCGCGAGACCCTCGGCGACCCAGGCGGCGTTATGGCCGTCACCACGGTGCTCCCGCAGTGTCGTGCAGGACTGCCACAGCGCAGCCACCGGGTCGGCCGGCCTGGGCAGGTCGCGATTGGCCGTGAAGAGCACCCGGCCGGCCGAGGGTTGCGCGGCGAGGTCGAGCTGGGCGCCGACCCAGGCATCGTCGGCCAGCTGCTCGACGGCCGGGGCGGTCGCGCGCAGGGCCTCGGCTGCGGCGTCGGCGCGCGCCGTCAAGTATGCCGCGGGGTCGGCCAGCTGCCACACCTGCGGCACCGCGCGCGCCACCATCGCCGGGGCGAAGCCGAAGAAGCTCGCCTCGACGACGGCCGCGGTGCACGGGCCCAGCGGCGCGGCCCGGAAGCCGAAGTACATCCGCCAGAAACCCCTGGCGCCGAGACCCTCTGCGGCAGTGCGTGATTGCGGCGCGAAATAGGAGACGGCGTGGATCGGCTCGACGACCTGCCAGAGCGAGCGGGCGAAGGAGGGCGGCGGCATACCGATCAGGCCGTCGCGCCCTCACCGGCCGACGACGCCGGCGAATCGGGTGCCGGTGCAACGGGTTTGGCGTCGACGCCGGCCTCTTTGCGCTGCTCGGGGGTGATCGGCGCGGGTGCGCCGGTGAGCGGGTCGAAGCCGCCGCCGGACTTCGGGAAGGCGATGACGTCGCGGATGGAGTCGGCACCGACGAGCAGGGCGACGATCCGGTCCCAGCCGAAGGCGATGCCGCCGTGCGGGGGCGCGCCGTACTGGAAGGCGTCGAGCAGGAAGTGGAACTTCTCCTGCGCCTCGGCCTCGGTGAGGCCCATCACCCGGAAGACCCGCTCCTGGATGTCGCGGCGGTGGATACGGATCGAGCCGCCACCGATCTCGTTGCCGTTGCACACCATGTCGTAGGCATAGGCGAGCGCCGGGCCGGGGTCGGTGTCGAAGGTGCCGAGGAATTCGGCCTTTGGCGAGGTGAAGGCGTGGTGCACCGCGGTCCACGCGCCGGCGCCGACTGCGACGTCGCCCTCGGCGACCGCGTCACCGGCCGGCTTGAACAACGGCGCGTCGAGCACCCAGAGGTGGCTCCAGGAGCCCTCCGGGATCAGCTCGCATCGCTTGGCGATCTCGACGCGCACCGCGCCGAGCAGCGCTCGAGACGGGGCGGCCGGGCCGGCGGCGAAGAAGACGCAGTCACCCGGGACTGCCCCGACGTGTGCTGCCAGGCCGGCGATCTCGTTCTCGGAGAGGTTCTTGGCCACCGGGCCGGTGAGGCTGCCATCAGCTTGCACCAACACGTAGGCCAAGCCCTTGGCGCCGCGTTGTTTGGCGAAGTCCTGCCAGGCGTCGAGGGTCTTGCGGGGCTGGTCGGCCCCGCCGGGCATGACGACGGCGCCGACGTAGGGGGCCTGGAAGACCCGGAACGTGGTGTCGGCGAAGAAGGCGGTGCAGTCGACCAGTTCCTGAGCGAAGCGGGTGTCGGGCTTGTCGGTGCCGTACCGCGCCATCGCCTCGGCATACGTGAGGCGCGGCAGCGGCGTGGGCACCTCGTGGCCGATCAACCGCCACAGCGCGACCGCCAACTCCTCGCCGAGGGCGAGGATGTCGTCCTGCTCGACGAAACTCATCTCGATGTCGAGCTGGGTGAACTCCGGCTGCCGGTCGGCGCGGAAGTCCTCGTCGCGATAGCACCGGGCGATCTGGTAGTAGCGCTCCATCCCGGCGACCATGAGCAACTGCTTGAACAGCTGCGGGCTCTGCGGCAGGGCATACCAGGAGCCCGGCGCAAGGCGCGCCGGGACGATGAAGTCGCGGGCCCCCTCGGGGGTGGAGCGGGTCATCGTCGGGGTCTCGATCTCGACGAAGTCGTGCCGGGCGAGCACCTCGCGGGCGGCGGCATTCACCTTGGAGCGCAACCGGATCGCCGCGCCCGCCGACTGCGCGCCGGGGCGGCGCAGGTCGAGATAGCGGTACTTCAGCCGGGTCTCCTCACCGACCGTGACGCGCTCGTCGATCTGGAAGGGCAGCGGCGCCGCGGCGTTGAGCACCTCGATCGCGCCGGCCACCACCTCGATCCGACCGGTCGGCAGGTCGGCGTTGACGTTGCGCTCCTCGCGGGCCACGACCTCGCCGGACACCCGGATGCAGTACTCGTTGCGCAGGTCGTGCGCTGCGCCGGTGAGCACCTCGTCACGCGCCACGACCTGCACGATGCCGCTGGCGTCACGCAGGTCGATGAAGGCGACTCCCCCGTGATCGCGCCGCTTGGCCACCCACCCGGTCAGGGTGACGGTCCGGCCGATGTGGTCGGCACGCAACGTGCCGGCCTCGTGGGTGCGAAGCACGATCGCAGTCCTTCTGTTGTGACGGCTGTGGGGTATGCCGCCCTCCCGGGCAACCCGACCAGTCTAGGCGGGCCGCCGAATCGGACTCGACCCGATTGCCCGGCCCGCGCAGCCGCGATCCAACGGGCAGTGCCGACTAGCCGATCGCCGTGTCGTGCTCGCCGTCGAGGTAGACCCATCGGCCGGCGCGCCGGACGAACCTGCTGGTCTCGGCCAGCTCGCCGTAGCGGCCGTCTCGCTGGTATGCCGCGACGAAGCCCACCGTGCCCGTCTCGTCGTCCGCTCCCCCGCCGGCCACCTGCCGGACGTCCAGCCCGACCCACCGGGTGCGCCCGTCGAGATCGATCCGCTCCGGGCGCGTGCGCGGATGCCACGTGCGCAGCAGGTATGCCGCGTCGCCGACGGCGTACGCGGCATACCGGCTGCGCATGAGCGCCTCCGCGGTCACCGCCGCAGCACCCTCGTGCAGTGGCTCGCAGCATTCGGCATACCTGGTGCCGGAGCCGCACGGACAGCTCCGGCCCGGCTCGGTCATCTGACCCTCACCGATAGGCCGGGTGCTCCGGCCACGGCGCGGCGTGCGGGCGCAGGTCGGCCCAGCCCCGACGACGATGCTCGGCGGCGGCGAGCAGCCCGGCGACCGTCGTGGCGTTGTGGATGCGCCCGGTGATCGCGGCGGTCACCGCATCGGCGAAGGGCACCCACAACGGGTGCAGATCGTGCTCCTCACCGTCTCGGGTGTGCCGTTGCGCCAGGGGGACGTCGTGCAGGTCGCGAGCCAGGAAGACCCGGATCCATTCGGGCAGGATGCCCGGCGAGGCGACGTCGTCGACGAGCACATGCCAGGTGTCGGCACGAAGGTCGACCTCCTCGGCCAGCTCGCGGGCCGCCGCCTGCCACGGTGGCTCGCCTGGCTGATCGAGCAGCCCCGCAGGCAGCTCCCAGAGTTTGGTGCCGGTGGCGTGGCGGTATTGGTGGATGAGCAGGACGTGGTCGACGTCATCGAAGCGGTGCAGTGCGAGCACGACGACCGCACCGGGGTGGTCGAGGTAGTCGCGGGTCACGACACCGGCCGCACCGAGGTCGACCCGGTCGCGGCGCACGTCGAAGACGAGGCCCTCGAACAGGAGCGTCGACTCGACCACCGGCAACGGCGCGTGCCGCTCGACGAGGTCGGTCAAGCGTCCACGGCGGGCATCGAGCGTCATCGCCGACCCGCTCCCGAGGGCTCAGACACCGGCCGGCTCCGGCTCGGTCCGGTCGGTGCGCGGTCGCTCCACCTCGACCAGCCGCTGGGCGCGCTGTCGATCCAGCGCGGCACCGACGAGGCCGGCGAAGAGCGGGTGAGCCCGGTGCGGTCGTGACCGGAACTCCGGATGCGCTTGGGTCGCAACGTAATACGGATGCACACTGGCGGGCAGCTCGACGAACTCGACGAGCGAGCCGTCCGGGGACAGCCCGGAGAAGACCAAACCCGCGGCTTCGAGTTGCTCCCGGTAGGCGTTGTTGACCTCGTAGCGGTGCCGGTGCCGTTCGTGCACCTCGGCCCGACCGTATGCCGCGGCGACGACCGAGCCCTCGGTGAGGCGCGCGGCATACAGTCCCAGGCGCATCGTGCCACCGAGATCACCGGCGCCCTCGACGAACGCCTTCTGCTCCTGCATCGTCGCGATGACCGGATGCGGGGTCTGCGGGTCAAACTCACTGGAGGAGGCGTCGGCGATGCCGAGCACCGAACGGGCGTATTCGATGACCAGGCACTGCAGCCCGAGGCAGATGCCCAGGGTGGGCACCTGGCGCTCCCGGGCCCAGCGCAGCGCCCCGAGCTTGCCTTCGATACCGCGCACCCCGAAACCACCCGGCACGAGGACCGCGTCGACCCCGGAGAGGGAGCGCTGGGCGCCGGCCTCGGTCTGGCACTCGTCGCTGGCGACCCACCGGACGTGCACCTTGGCGTCGTTGTGGAAGCCACCGGCGCGCAGCGCCTCGGTGACCGACAGGTAAGCGTCGGGCAGGTCGATGTACTTGCCGACGAGGGCGATCTCGACGCGGTGCTCGGGGTCGTGCACCCGTTGGAGCATCTCGTCCCACGAGGTCCAGTTGACGTCACGGAAGCTCAGCCCGAGCCGTCGGATGACGTAGGCATCCAGGCCCTCGGCGTGCAGCACCTTCGGGATGTCGTAGATCGAGGGGGCGTCGACCGCTGCAGCACAAGCCTCCTGATCGACGTCGCACATGAGCGAGATCTTGCGCTTGATCGCCTCGGGGATCGGCCGGTCGGCGCGCAACACGAGCCCGTCGGGCTGGATGCCGACCTGGCGCAACGCCGCGACCGAGTGCTGGGTCGGCTTCGTCTTCAGCTCGCCGCTCGGGGCCAGGTAGGGCACCAGCGACACATGCAGGAAGAAGCAGTTGTCGCGCCCGATGTCGTGGCGCACCTGGCGGGCCGCCTCGAGGAAGGGCAGGCTCTCGATGTCGCCGACGGTGCCGCCGATCTCGGTGATGATGAGGTCGGGTGCGTCCTTGTCGCCGGTGGCCAGGGCCCGCATCCGGGCCTTGATCTCGTTGGTGATGTGCGGGATGACCTGCACGGTGTCGCCGAGGTACTCGCCGCGACGCTCCTTGGCGATGACCGTCGAATAGATCTGCCCGGTCGTCACATTGGCCGAACCGGGCAGGTTGACGTCGAGGAACCGCTCGTAATGGCCGATGTCCAGATCGGTCTCGGCCCCGTCGTCGGTGACGAACACCTCGCCGTGTTGGAAGGGGTTCATCGTGCCGGGGTCGACGTTGAGATAGGGGTCGAGCTTCTGCATGGTGACCCGCAAGCCCCGAGAGCGGAGCAGATGGCCCAGGCTGGAGGCGGTCAGGCCCTTGCCGAGCGAGGAGGCGACGCCTCCGGTCACAAAGATGTGCTTCGTCTCCGCCACGGGGTGCCAGTCTATGTCATGCCCGAGCCGGCGTCCGGCGCGTGCGCTTGGGCCCGGGCGCGTCGCCGCGGGCGCGGTCACTCTCGGCTTGCGCGAGCAACTCGCGAGCGTGCGCGAGCGCGGCGTCGGTGGAGCCGCCGCCCATCATCCGGGCCAGCTCCTGCAGCCGGGCCGCGTCGGTCACCTCGGTCACGGCACTGGCCGTGACCGACCCGTCGTCGGACTTGCGCACGACGAGGTGTCGGTCGGCGTATGCCGCGACCTGGGCCAAGTGGGTGACGACGACGACCTGCGCGCGGGTCGCCAACTCGGCCAACCGCGCCCCGACATCGAGAGCGGCCCGGCCGCCGACCCCGGCGTCCACCTCGTCGAAGACGAAGGTCGGGGCCGGCAGCTCAACGGTTGACCCGACACCGGCCGACCCGGCACCGACCACTTCGATGGCCAGCATGAGCCGGGACAGCTCGCCGCCGCTGGCGGCTCGGCTCACCGACCGCGGCGGGGCGCCGGAGTTCGCGGCGAGTTGGATCTCCACGTCGTCGGCACCGCTCGGGCCGGGCTCGCGCGGCGTCACCGCGACCAGCACCCGTGCCGAGCCCATCGCCAGATCCCGCAGCTCCGCGCTGACCGCGGTCGCGAATCGCTCACCGGCCGCCCGCCGGGCCGTGCTGAGCGCCGCCGCGTGGGCCAGCACCCGGTCGTGGGCCTGGTCGGCCTCGACCTCCAGCTGGGCGAGCCGTTCGTCGGCGCCGAGCAGCTCAGCGACCCGAGCCGCGCTGTCGCGGGCCCAGTCGAGCACCTCGTCGATGCTCGCGCCGTAGCGTCGGGTGAGGGCGGCCAGCTCGGCCCGGCGCTGCTGCACCCACCCCAGCCGGGTGGGGTCGAGCTCCAGGTCGGACAGATAGCTCGCGAGGTCGGCCACAAGGTCGGCCACGAGGTAGCCCGCTTCGGCGACCCGCGCCTGCAACAGCGCCAACTGCGCGTCGTGTCGGGCCTCGTGCCCCAGCGCGTCACCGGCCCGCGACAGCAGCTCGAGGGCCGCCGGCGCGTCGGCGTGCCCCTGCCCGTCCTCGTCGCCGCCGAGCGCCGCGTGGGCCGCCTGGGCGGCCTGGCGCAGGCCGTCGGCGTGGGTGAGCCGTTCGTCCTCGCCGCGCAGCGCGACATCCTCACCGGGCTGGGGCGCCACCCGCTCGATGTGCTCGAGCCCGGCGGTGAGGACGTCCAGCTCGCGGGTGCGGTCCCGATCGAGGGCGGTGAGGCGGTCGCGCTCGGCGAGCGCGGCCTGCCACGCGGCATACGCCTGCTGGTATGCCGCGCGCGCCCGCCCCAGCGCGGCCCCGCCGTAGTCGTCGACGGCGTCACGGTGCTGGTCGGCACGCCGCAGTCGCCATTGATCGGCCTGCCCGTGCACGACGACGAGCAACTCGCCGAGCTCGCCGAGCACGCCGACCGGGGCGGTGCGACCGCCGACGTGGCCGCGGGAGCGCCCCTCTGCGCCGACCGTGCGGGCCAGCACGAGCTCGTCCCCGTCGAGTTGGCCCCCGGCTTCGAGGGCCCGCGCCCGGGCGGGGTGCTGCGGCGGCAGCACGACGATGCCCTCGACGCTCGCCGCCGGGCACCCCTCGCGCACGAGGGCCGGGTCGGCACGGGCGCCGAGCAGCAGGCCCAGACCCTGCACGACCATGGTCTTGCCGGCACCGGTCTCGCCGGTGAGGACAGTGAAGCCGGGATGCAGTTGAAGCACGGCGTCGTCGATGACGCCGAGGCCGGTGATACGCAACTGCGAGAGCACGGCCTCCAGCCTAGGTCCCGGCGCGGACAGCTCTGTGGCCGAGCACGGGGCAGAGCGCGGTGACATGCACAGGAATGGTCACGGCAGCAGGTGCGCCAGCCGGCCATCACCCTCGTTTCGCGCCGTTGCCTCGCCAACCAGCAACCGGGAGTTCGAATTTCGTCACGAGCCGATCGGTGAAGGGTGAGTTGGTCAGCCGAGCCAGCCGCATCGGCAGGTCCGAGCGACAGACGTCGATGCGGGCACCTGGAGCCAGATCGACGTGCCGGCGGCCATCACACCAGAGCACACCGGCCCCCTCGGCATCCCTGATCACCTCGACGGCCAGCCGGGACCGTGGCCCCACGACGACGGGCCGCGCGAAGAGCGCATGAGCGGAGTTGGGCACCAGCAGGATGGCCTCGACATCAGGCCAGACGACCGGTCCACCTGCCGAGAAGGCATAGGCCGTCGAGCCCGTCGGGGTGGCGACGATGACCCCGTCGCAGGCCCAGGTCGACAACGGTCGCCCGTCGACCTCGGCGGTCACCTCGATCATCCGTTCGCGGGCGGCCTTCTCGATGGTGACCTCGTTGAGCGCCCAGGTGCGGGTGTTGACCCGGCCCCCGTGGCTGACGGCGACGTCGAGGGTCATCCGCTCCTCGACGTCGTAGTCGCGGGCCACGATCCGGGACAGCACCGTCGGCAGGTCGGCGCGCTCGGCCTCTGCGAGGAAGCCGACCTTGCCCAGGTTGACCCCGAGCAACGGCACCTCGGTGCCGCGAGTGACCTCCGCGCCGCGCAGGATCGTGCCGTCTCCGCCGAGGACACAAGCCAATTCGCAACCAACCGCTGCATCGGCGTCAGGGACGACCCGCACCGAGCCGAGATCCCGGTCGCGCAGATGCGCGGCATCCGAGGCGGGCAGCCTGGTCTGCACACCGGCCGCGGCCAACTCCCCCGCGACGGCGCGCACGAGCTCGGCCATGACGTCGGTGCGGCGGGGGTGGGTCAGCAGGAGCACCTCTCGGCTCACCGATCCCCGCTCCTTCCGTTCCGCGGTCGCGCCGGCGCTTGGCCCTCCTGTCGGGCCAATTCGTCGAGCAGGCTGCGCTCCGCTGGGTCGCTCGACCCGGTGGCCGTGCGTGGTGTCCACCAGCCTAGATACTCCTGGTTGCCTCCGGCGCCTTGGCGCGGGCTGCGGATCAGGCCGCGCAGGCCCAGGCCCACGGCAGCGGCTGCGGCGACGACGTCTCGGACGGCCTGCAGTCGCTGCTCGGCGCTGCGCACGATCCCGCCCTTGCCGAGGCGTTCCCGGCCGACCTCGAACTGGGGCTTCACGAGCAGCACGAGATCGCCGTGCGGGTCGACGAGCGCAGCGAGCACCTCGACGACCAGGCCCAAGGAGATGAAAGACAGGTCGGCCACGAGCAGGTCGAAGGGCCCGCCGAGATCCCGGACCGACCCGGGATCGGTGCCGACCGCACGGATGTTCACCCCCGAGCGTTCGGTCACCCTAGGGTCCGTCGCCAGCACGGGCGCCAACTGCCCGTGCCCGACATCAAGGGCCACAACATGACCCGCGCCACGGTGCAGCAGCACCTGGGTGAAACCCCCGGTGCTCGCCCCGACATCGAGGCAGTTGCGCCCGAGCACCGTCAACCCCGCCGGCGCGAACCGGTCGAGGGCGGCCGTCAGTTTGTCGGCGCCCCGCCCGACCCAGGTCGGCGCAGTGGGGTCGGTGAGCTCGACTCTGCTGCCTTCGGCCACCGACACGGACGGCTTACGCGCCGGTATGCCGTCCACCCGCACCTGTCCCGTGGCGATGAGCTCACTCGCGTGCGCTCGGGACCGAGCCAGCCCCAGCCGCACAAGCAAGGCATCCAGCCGCTGCCCCTCATCAGGGGTGCTGACCGACAGGTCGGAGGTCAGGGGGTGCCTGCCGGATCGAGATCGGCCAGTGCGGCCCGGAGGGCCTCGTCCAACCGGGCACCCGCCTCGACGTGGGCGTCGAGGCCGTCGGGCAGCCGCTCGGCGAAACGCGCCAAGGCCGCGTCGACCGCCGGCTGCCCCGTGCTCGGCGGCTCCGGCCGGGGCTCCGGGTATGCCGCCGCCGCATCGTCCGCGGGCTGGGTCACGCTCTCGGTCACGACGGGCCGCCCGGTTCAGGCGTCGCCGCCCGCTTCGCGGGCGCGGCAGCCTTCTTCGCGGGCGCGGCAGCCTTCTTCGCGGGCGCGGCAGCCTTCTTCGCGGGCGCGGCAGGAGGTGCCTTCGTGGCGGCCGCCGCCTTCTCGACCGCAGGAGCCTGCTTGGTCGCGGGAGCCCTCCTGGTCGTCGCAGCCTTCTTCGACGGCGCGGCAGCCGAGGATTCCGAGGGCGGGGCAGGCGTCGGCGTTGTCGTCGGCGCGGCGGGCTGCCCGTCGACCTCGACGGCCAGGTCCGGCGCGGACGGCCGCGTCGCGGCATGGGACGGGTCGCCGGGCGTCGAGCGCCGGCGTGCGCCGGGACCGGGGCGTGCCGGGGTTCGCCGTGGCACCCGTGGCTCGGTGCTCAGGTGCCGCCGGGGGGTGTCCTCCTCGGCGGAGCGACGCGCCCGGGGCAGCCGTGGTGCGGGGATCGACGAGGCCGCCGCCGAAGCCGCCGCCGAGACCGGCCCTGGCACAGTCAGCCCGGGTGACAGCTCACCCATCTGGCGGCGCAGGCTGTCCAGCTCACCGGAGAGCTGACTCAAGCTGGAGCGCAGCACCTCCAGATCACCCAGGCGCACCACCTGTGCCGAGCTCTCGATCACGGCCATCACCTCGGCGCGGATCAACTCGAGGACCATCTCCCGGTTGGCGCGGGCCGACGAGATGAGATCCTCGGCCAATGCCGAGCTCGCCGTGGCGAGTTCGCCCGGCGCAGCCTTGCTCGCCAACTCGATCATGCTCTGCGCGACCTCCATGGCCCGCGCCCTGGTGGCATCTCCGACGCCCAGTGCCATGGTGAGGTAGTCGCGGACCCCGTCTCTGGCCATCTGCATGTCTCCTGTCTGGTCAGCACACGCTACTCCCCGGCGCGGCGATCAGTGTGGCGCCGCACACGATCGAAGAGCTCGTCGAGACGAGCCCCGAACTCGACCACCCGGTCGGCGTGGGGCTGTGGTCCGAGACTGCCGTCCCGCAGCCCGCAGACGAGCCGAAGGCCCCACGCTGCCACGGTATTCGCGTCTACGCCAAGGGCAGTCTCGTCGAGGTCGACCGATGCGGCCGAGGCGGCGCTCCGGGCGGTGAGGCCACCGACCCGCCACTGTGTGACGCCGCCGGAGGCACCGACGGCCGGGCCGTGTTCCGTGACGGATTCGACGAAGCGCGGGTAGGGGCGGTGCAGCGCGCGGAGGTCTGCCGCGGCATACGTGGGGTTGGCGTCGCTGCGGGCCAGCGCCGCGAAGCCGTCGACCCCGGTGAGCACCCAGAGCGAGTCCAGGCCGGCGCGTGCGGCGCCGACGATGTCGGTCGCCAGCCGATCACCGATGCCAAGCAGTCGCTCTGGGGGCACACCGAGGCGGGCCGCGGCGGCCAGGTAGAGGGGCGGTTCGGGTTTGCCGACGACCCGCGGCGTGGCGTCGGTCGCCGCCTGCACCGCGGCGACTAGCGTGCCGTTGCCCGGGATCGGGCCCTGCGCGGTCGGCAAGGTGAGGTCGGTATTCGTCGCGAACCACGCGGCGCCGGCGCGGATCGCCATGGCCGCCTGGGCAAGGTCCTCCACCCGCACCTCACGCGCCCACCCTTGTAGCACCGCCACCGGTGCCTCGCCGGCCCGCCCGACCCGGTGCAGTCCCGCGGCGGCCAGTGCCTCGGTCACGCCGTCGCCACCGACAGCGAGCACCGTTGCTCCCGAGCCGCATTCGTCGGCGATCAGCTGGGCGCCGGCCTGCGCGCTGGTGATGATCTGCGCATCGGGCAACCCCAGGCCGCTCAGCTGAACGGCGATGGCCTCGACGGTCCGCGAAGCGTTGTTCGTGGCATACACGATCCCGAGTCCGTCGCGCGCGGCGGTCAGCGACGCCACTGCGTGTTCGACGGGCTCCGAACCACGGTAGACGACCCCGTCGAGGTCACAGACGATTCCTCGGTATGCCGCGCAGAGCCCCTCGGTCACGGTCACCGCATCGGGCCCGGCCGAGCCGGCACGTCCAGCTCGTCGCCGGAATCGGTGACAGGCACTGCCGTGGCCACGCTCTCGGCCTCGTCGTCGGCCAGGTCTGCATAGGTGATCCCGTCGAGCTCTTCGACGCGTTCCACTGCATCGGTGTGCAGGGTCTCGTCGATATCCGCGGCGCGGCTGAACCAGGCCCGAGCCGCCTCCCGGTCGCCCAGGGCAAGCTTGGCCTCCGCGTAGGCATAGCGAAGCCGCGCCGTCCAGGGCGCCCGCGTCGAACTGGCCAGCTCCGGCAACTCCAGCCCCGCGGCCGCCGCCTCGAGATGGCCGGCCTCGCGTCGGATCCCGGAGACGACGATGGCCAGTTCGATCCGCTCCTCCGTCCCCAAGGTCAGCGACTCCGGCGAGGCTGCCAACTCCAGAGCGCGCTCGATGCGGCCCAGCGCCCTCTCGCAGTCCACCATGAGCGGGAGCAGGTGCGCGGAGCCGGAGAGTCTTCGTGCGGTGCGGAATTCGCTGAGTGCCGTGGCCCAGTCACCGAGATGGTAGGCAACCAGCCCCCGCGCCTCGCGGACCACGGCGACCCGACCCGCCCGACGAACTGCCGTCTCTGCGTGTGCCAAGGCCGCCGCGGGATTGTCGTCGAGCAGTCGCCCGATCATGATCAGATGCCCTGCGACGCCCTCGGCGTTCTCCGGGCTCAGGGTGCGCAACTCGGCCCGAGCCGAACGATCAAGATCCTTCCCGCTGATATCCGCGTCGATGGCCGGTTCGGGCAGCCGGGGTGCTTTGGGCGCCAACCGCGAGCCGCCACGCATCGAACGCTCACCGGACTCCGACGCCCCGCCCTGGACTCCCTGGCGCGGCCGCTGCGCACCTGCACTGACGCCCGGCCCGCGTGCCGCACCCCGGCGAGGCTCCGACTGCCCCGACGCACGTCCGGCACCCCGGCGAGGCTCCGACTCAGCTGAGTCGCGCCCACGTGCACGCTGCGGATCCGACTCCGCCGTCCCGGGGCGGCCGCGGCGATCACCCGACTGACCTCTCGACGACCTCCCGTCGTTGTCACCCGGTCCGCGACGACGTGGCTCATGTCGTCCCGCAGAATCGTCCCGACTGCTCCGACGCGGTCCCGGCACCCGGCGACCATCGCCTCCCGCCCGCTCGTGCTCCTGAGCCACCGGATCTCCCGTCTGCGTGTACCAACACGCCGTCCTACGCCTCGGCCGGCACGCCCTTCAGGTCATCACCGACTCGACGGGCCAATGATAGATCCCGCCGGCCCACTGCTGTGAAATACAAGAGGCCCCACGCTCATGCGTAGGGCCTCTTGGGAAGAATGTCCGGCTGCGTCCTACTCTCCCACACCGTCACCAGTGCAGTACCATCGGCGCTGAAGGGCTTAGCTTCCGGGTTCGGAATGGAGCCGGGCGTTTCCCCTTCGCTATGACAGCCGAAACTCTATGGAGATATCAATCGGATCCCGACCGTACCTCGGGAACCACACAGTGGACGCGTAGCTTCTTTGTAGTCAAGTCATCGGCTTATTAGTACCGGTCAGCTCCATGCGTTACCGCACTTCCACATCCGGCCTATCAACCCAGTAGTCTAGCTGGGAGCCTCTCGGGGTAAACCCCATGGAAACCTCATCTTGAAGCATGCTTCCCGCTTAGATGCTTTCAGCGGTTATCACTCCCGAACGTAGCTAATCAGCGGTGCCCTTGGCAGAACAACTGACACACCAGAGGTTCGTCCATCCCGGTCCTCTCGTACTAGGGACAGCCCTTCTCAAGTTTCCTACGCGCGCAGAGGATAGGGACCGAACTGTCTCACGACGTTCTAAACCCAGCTCGCGTACCGCTTTAATGGGCGAACAGCCCAACCCTTGGGACCTACTCCAGCCCCAGGATGCGACGAGCCGA